>OIYP01000123.1_pt1 | contig 55740 bp, 57 predicted proteins | sample 1588261 | NCBI WGS metagenome assembly OIYP01 (sample SAMN03283293) | human gut metagenome | biome: human-associated habitat; material: feces | host: Homo sapiens | place: Peru | collected 2012 | reverse complement strand
ATATGGGAAGCAAGACACGGATCATTTCTCATATATGTGAACCCATAATCAAAAAAAAGTGCTGGATTTAAGCTGTTCTCAGCCAATCCAGCACCTTCCATTATTATCTTAAAAGTTTACGATTAGATACTAATTGCAATTAGCACACACCCTGTGCTAACATAGCATCTTCTGAGGTGTCCGCAGATTTACTGGGATTTTGAGGTCGGTTGTATATCACGTGTATAGAGTGATTGTCTGAGAATTTCGATTAAGACCTATTTTTGAAAATACCATAATATATGCAACCAATGCTCATATGAGTAAGAATTCAAATAGTCGCATAATAATAATTTTCTCAAAACCCACAATTAAATAGCTTGAATTTCTACTATGTAATATTAACAAACGCTACAGGCGAGGCCTTCTTTACATTCAATTATCCATTTCTCATCTCTATCATCTTGTCAATCTTATTGACTATATATTTTTCAAAATATCTATGTTCAAAAAATTCCGAAAATTTTTTATCTGTCATAAAACGATATTTTATCCAATTATATAATTCTTCTCTTGATGCTTTTTTTAATGAACTATTCATTCCTGCAACAATACCATTTATACTTTTTAACATATGCTCCATATTATTATCCCAATACAGTTCACTCACAATACATTTAAGCAATTTATTTGGATCACATGCTCCACATTCCGGAACAGCAAAGTACTTTTCCTTAATATATAAAATACTAAATGCATTGCTTAATTGTATATGATTACATGTAAATCCATAATATTTAGCTATGCTAATTATTTGTGTACACCCTAACCCTCTATAGAACATTCTAAGTGGACTAGTATTATTACAAAGAGTTTTTATAATTGCATCATCATTAATAAGAAAAACAACATAATTTTCTGGTATTGCATTTAATACGACATCCAAAAATGGCAATACTTTTATAGGTTGATTTTCTGAAATTGCATTCAACAACTTATATAAATTTTTTCCACAAGAATGATAAGTATATATAATAACTTTTGTAGTTGGGCACGGTAATACTTGATAATATATTACACCATATTGAGAAATCTTACATTCCTCTTTTTTCTCGCATATAACATCTAAAAATTCCATGTTTTTCTCAGCAAGATAATTCCAGCTAATAGTACATGTATTTACACTACTAAAGGTTCTCCAATATTCATCTGTCTCCTTTTTCACAAAAAAAATGTTACCACTGGGCATAGCATTTTCAAGTGCAAAAAAACATGCCATAGTTGATGTTTGAGCACTTTCAGTTATATTTCTTACTAATATTTGAAAACCTTGCTCTAGATATTCTTCTATCTTTTCTTTTACCCAACTAGTAGGCATTAACAATTCCGAAGCAAAAATATTTGCTTCTAATTCTTGAGTATCTAATAAACGTTTACCACGAACTTGAATATAGTGTTCACCTGCTATACACTTAACGTCTCCATTGTGCCACGGTATACATATATGCCCCAGCTCATGTGCCAATGTAAATCTTCGCCTTGGTATATATGTTATTTCCGTATTTATTATTACTTTATTATCATTCAACTGTGAATATGCTTCTATTCCGTATTGATTTTCTTCTTCCACAATTTGAATATCCATTTCTGAAAAAATATTACTTACATCAATTGGCGGCATCAAATCAAATCTATCTACAATTCTTCGTGCAAATTTTCTCACAGCTTCGAATCTATTCATTTGACTCCTTTCTTAACCTATCAATAGCTTCTTCGTCATAAGAGCGTGCTGCAATTCGGTTTGTATCACTCATCCTTTCATACTCAGCGAAATCAATTCCTTCTCTTCGACATCTTAAGATATCTCTAAATATACTGTCACTATTCTTTCCCCATTCTTGATACTCATATGGGGTCAAGCCAAGAAATTCTCTCAATGTCACACCTGTGTCATTATCATGCCAATAATCAATGTAGTCATCTAAGTCAAATATATTTGCGTCGCCATCCAAGCATGCTTGTACATATGTTTTACTTAACATCGATTTTCCTCCCATTTACTGCATCTTTAATATAATTTCCTTGCGCATCTAATACCATGATATGTCTACCTCGTTTATTAAAAACTTCTATTTCTCCGTGCAATTCATCCCACAAATAATACTTATCATTAGCTCTATAAATCTGTCTATCTCCTATTACCCTAAACTTTTGTAATCCATCCAAAAAGCAAGGTTTTGGCTTTGGAATATATGACACCTAATCATCCCCCTTGGTTATTGTGATTTTATATAAATATCTTTGTAATATCCTGATACCGATTCACCACCCGGTAAATCTTCACATATTCTTCCCCGATCTTATACAGCACAACATAATTTCCACAAATCACATATTTATAATCCGTGCGAAAGCTGACCCTCTTAGCAAGATCAGCTCCCATATAGGGAAATTGCTGTATATTCTCAATTCGAGCATATATCTCCTGAATGGTCTTTACTGCCATTTCTTCGTTATCTTCTGCAATATACTCTTTAATGTTTTTCAAGTCCTCTGCTACAATAGGGTTAATCCGCAATTTCATCATAAGCTATACCCCGACAGATTTCTTCAGTTCATCCAAACTCATCCAGGTACTTTCATCCTTAACTGCTTCTTCTGCTTCCTGCAGCTTCATCAACAGCTTTTTCTCAGCCTTTTCACGCTCATAGTCCTCAATATCCATAACCACAAACTTGCCTCTGCCATTTTTCGTCAAAAACACGGGTTCTCCAACCTGGCAATTTTTCAACACTTCATTATAATTTCTTAAATCTGATACAGGTAATATATTCGGCATAAAATCAACTTCCTTTCCTTGATATTGCTTCTTCATTTATATATATTATACGCAAGAAAGCTGTAAAATTCAACGTGGAATTTTACAGCTTTTAATTTTAGATATTACAAGCACTTTGCAATATCTGCTTCCTTTAACTTATCATTAAATTTATACCCAACACCCCAGACCGTCTGTATGTAGATTGGCTTGCTTGGATTATCCTCTATTTTTTCCCGTATGTTGCGGATATGGCTCATGACGATGTTGTAATCGCCGGAATAGGATTCCTTCCAGACAATATCATAAATCTGCTCCTTACTAAATACTCTGCCTGGATTGTTGGCTAACAGATATAGGATTTCAAACTCTGTAAATGTCAAATCTATTTCCTGTTTCTGTTTTCTTACCGAACGATTTATATCATCTATTTCCAATCCATTAAAACTCAAATTCGTTTTTGTATTTTCAATTACTTGAAATGCTCTTACTCCCATACTGACACAGGATATTATATGATTCAGAATTTCTTCCTCACTATCTTCAAATGTCAGAGCTAAAATTTCCCCATATACATCACCTCCTCGTTCAGAATTGTCCTTGTGTAGCTTAATTGTTTTGTTTTTCAATCTTTTTCATTATTTTATCTTTTAGGTCATCTGGGACTGAAAATCTTTCAGCTTCCTCCATAAGTCCTTCTCTTATTCTCTTATCCTCTTATCCTTTCTTCCAGTACAGTATCCTCAGTTGCTATCACTGTTCCTTGCTTCAAAGTCAAAATGACATCTGCTTCCTCTGCCAGTTCCTTACTATGTGTAACCACAATCACGCATTTGTCCTGATCATGTGCCAGACTTTTAAAAATCTCGACAATATCCTTTGCAGTATCTTCATCCAGATTTCCTGTTGGTTCATCAGCAAGTAACACTGGCGCTTTACTTGCCAACGCTCTTGCGATTGCCACACGTTGTTGCTGACCACCGGAAAGCTGCATTACATTTCTCTTTCTCGTAGATTTATCAATTCCCATCTGTGTCAAAAGCATCTCTGCATCAGCGTTTCCTCCGAGCTTTACATTTTCCACAGGTGTCAGATAATCGATCAGATTATAATTCTGAAACACCAATGAAATATGATTTTTTCTGTGGTTTGCCAATCCTTTTTCCTCGATATTTTCTCCATTCATGTCAATCTCTCCGGATATCGGAGAATCTAATCCTGCAAGCAACGATAAAAGAGTTGTTTTACCACTGCCGCTTGCGCCAAGAATGGCATACATCTTTCCTTTCTCAAACTGATAAGAAATCTGATCTAAGACCATTTTATCTTTTTGTGATTTATAAAAATAAGAAATATTTTTCAGTTCTAACATACGCTCACTCCTTTAACTCATCTTGCTCAAAATATCCTTTGGCTTCTGACTTGCAATATAAATACCAGAACCCAAAACAGAAACTACAATCATTCCCATTGTGGAGATGGCAGTAAAAAAAACTACTTCCGTTCCAATATTCACAGACACACCTACCACACTGCTTTCCGTCTCTGTAACAGACTTTGCAACCATTCCTTCTTCTGCCTGATTTCGTTCCAATTCTTCCTGTAGCTGATAACCAACAAGGTAGTCAGCAACCTGCTTTGACACAAAAGGTGCTGAGAAAGTAGCCAGAACAAATGCAACTGCACCAATCAATAACCCTTCCATTAATACCTGTAATACAATCGTTCCCTTTCCTTTCCCGATAGATAGCAGAACACCCATTTCATGTACCCGGTTTTTCATCCAAAATAGGAATACAAAAAGCAGAATAAGAACACTTGATACCATGACAAATACAAGAATCAGGGAACTTACCTTACTTAAATCATTAAAATTCTCTGCCATTGTGTCGCTCATACCGGTATTATCAAGAAAATCATATTTTTCCCATTCGATATCTACGGATTTGATTCTTTCTCTCACAGTTTCATATTCATTAACATCTTCCACCCAGAAGGTAGCATACTGATACAGTGGATCATCCTCGCATCCTTCTGCTTTTTCAGGAAAACGCAGGTCTGTAAATATGATATTTTCTGCCCTGTAACTATCTCCAGACATAATTGGAGTAATTTTCTGTACAAAATCATAAATACCTATTATTTCAGCAGAATAAGCCGTAGAAGTTTCCCTTTCTTTCCAATTATTAAACTCCAGTCTGTCTCCTACTTTCAGTCCGTTCAATTCTGCAAGTTCCCGGGAAATCACACAGACATCATTATCTTCCCGGTTAATCATACGCCCATCGTTTACCACAATATTTCCATTTTGCACATCAAAATCATATTTCATCTGCAAATTACCGCGCAGGGAAACACCTAACTGGTCAGAACTCTGGTCTACGTCCTTATCTTCAATTCTCTGGAAATTAACCGGATTTACAACCGTATTGGCGGTAGTAATATTAAAATCAGAAACGCCGTCCACTTCTGATATTTTAATGATATCCCCATATGTGAGTGTTTCAAAAGAATTATCTGTCCACACCATCCACTCTCCACTTGGTAACTGTTCCTTATGATATCCGTCCAGACTTCCATTGACATTCTCCCCAATCTTTGCAGACAACACTTCAATTCTAGATTTTCGGTTTGCTTCATTTTCCTCTAGCCGAAAGCTCCCGCCAATCGCCTGTTTTCCTTCATTTTGTGTCTGTATGCTGGCATTTTGACAGGCGAAACCTGCATAAATAAAACTCGCTGACACAAACACAATCAATAATAATAACATACTTTTTACAGGCTTTCTGACAACAGAACGGATTCCAAGTTGAAATACATTCATTCCTATCCCTCCATTTCTGATAAAGTATCTTTTATTTTCTTTGTAAGGCATGGCAGCATAACAATGAAAGTAATCAGTATTAAAATGATTACTCCTATTTCCCATACTTTCCATACATTCCGCATGGAAAATACAAGATTCATACGAACCCCATCCATACCTCCCATAAGTTCTAACAAAAATGGTATGATTGCACGAAATACTCCTGCTGACATCATACAGCTTAAGGAGTAGATACAAACAATCTCCGTCATCATCTGCAAAAACACTTCTAATTTTGGTATACCAAGACTTATAAATACCGCAATTTCCACTTTGCGGTTTCTCATCCACATACACAAAAGCATTCCTACCACAAAGATACTGGTCATCACCGTTAAGCCGAAAACAAGCTTTGTTACCCGTTCTATCTGCATAATAGAAAATTTCATTTTCTGGTACATGGTATCTTGTGTACTGATACCAATTCCCTCCCCAAGAGTGTTTCCAATCAGATCTGCTGTTTCGGATAACTGCTCCGGATTATTCACATACGCAATGATTTTTTCATACCTTTCTGCTCCCATTTCAACAGCAAAGGAAATATTGGTATATATCTGATTTTCAATGCAGTTTATCGTCAAAACATTTTCTGTCTGCTTTCTTTCGTTTCCGGTCAGATAAAAACCCGTTACTCTCGCACTTCCATCCTCATTTCCTGAAATAAAGTAGAGTTCATCTCCAATTTCAATCTGATTCCGTTCCGCCAGATGCTGATTGATGACGATTTCATTTTCATCCTTTGCAAATTCACCTGCCACAAGTCGGCATACATTTTCCGTAAATGGACTATCCTTTTCCATATCATCAAAACCAATCAGACACACCTGTCCTATTTCGCTCTCATCAGCTCCTGTAATCGGCGCAAAACCATTTGGATACAAAATACACTTTGCCATACGGTTCATACTGTTTATACTGGCTATATCCAATAGTTTTCGATAATCCTGCTCTGTAAGACTTCTGTTTACTTCCAGATTTTCTATCACAACTTTGGCATTTGTCTGCCTGCGTATCTCATCATTGATACCTGATGAGGTATCTAAAATAGCTAATGTTCCTAGTATGGTAATGTCCGCAACAAGAAAAAGGAAGAACAATAATACTGACTTTCCTGATTTCCTGCGGACATAACACATTGCCCGCTTCACAAAATTCATAACCTCCACCTTACTTCCATCTCACAATCATCACTTTATCAGCAGTCCAATGATAAGTGTCCTGACAGATTCCAAATATCAGTACACTTGTCTGCTTTTTGATACTCTCTTTATCCGTACCCTCTCTGGATATTTCTGTAAGACTCGCCATATCCATTGTTAAAATTTCAAACGTAACATCGGAAGCATAAGTAATTGTCACTAAATCTTCTTCCTTTTCTGCACCTGGAGCTGCCTCTACCATTACCTCTCCGTCGCCTTCTTTTGTAGTCAATGCAACAGACATTTCAAATCCACTATCGGAAAACTCCACAACACTTCCCTGTAAATCTGCTTCCTTAAAGAAATTCGAGTCTGATTTATCCAAATCTGCTGAATTTACATACTGGTTTATCTGTTGGTTGTCCTGTGTATCTCCTGTTTCCTTTTCAACATTCACACTCTGGTTTACATCGTTATCTGGTGTACCTACTTGCCCACCAGCACAGGCAGTGCAGCCCAGCATGATTGCCATACTGAAACCCGCTAATCCTAACACCTTTTTTCCAAAAAATTTTTTCATTATGTTTGACCTATCTTCGATTTTATTTGGCTCACTTGCCATGTGATAACGATAGCAAAAAACTTTTCTAAAAATCTTGGAAACCTTAAATAATTTATCAGTTTTTTTTAGAAGATTTTTAGAGATTTTATTGATATAATTACTATAAGGAAAACGAATGATTGGAGTGAATCCTATGAAAATATTGTTAATAGAAGATGATACCCAGTTGTGTATGACCATAAAAGAACAACTTACAAAAGAAGGATATATTGTTGATACCTGCAACGCCGGAGATGAAGCATTTCTGTATGCAGTAGATCCCGACAATGATTATGATCTGGCAATCATTGACCGTATGCTCCCTATTATTGATGGTCTATCCATCATCAAAGCCATGCGGCAGAAAAACATTCAGATTCCTGTCATCATCATTACTGGACTGTCTGAATTGAATGATAAAATTGAAGGACTTGACAATGGTGCAGACGATTACCTTATTAAACCTTTTCATATCAAAGAGCTTTCCGCTCGTATCCGGGCATTGATAAGACGTCCCCCTCAGATAAAGGAAAACCTAACCCTTGAAATTGATGATTTATCCTTAAATCTCGCCAGTCACGAATTATCGTGCAACCACACTTCTCTTTTGCTTACGCCAAAGGAATTTCACCTGATACAGATTTTCTTATCTTCGCCCGGTACTATTTTTTCAAGAGAACAGCTACTGCAAAAAGTGTGGAATACAAATGATGAAGTAGAACCGGGAAATGTAGACAATTACATCTATTTTTTACGAAAAAGACTAAAGTGCTTAAACAGCAACTGCTGCATCAATTCTGTTTATGGTTCCGGATATAGTTTGGAGGTAAAGCATGATTAAAAAGCTCCAAAAACGTCTGACACTTCTGTTTATCTGCTCTGTCATGAGCATTTTTACAGTCGTATTCTGCCTGTTTATACATGAAAGCATCCAATCAAAAAAAGAAAATGAGATGTATTTCTTTACACGCATGATCACATATTTAGTTTTCCAACTTGAAAATACAGACGATGCTGCCGGGGACTTGACATTGACTGGGCAAACTTATGACTTTACATTACTATTAAAAAACAACCAGAATGCATTTATTCCTGTAAATACCAATCATAGCAATACAGACACCAATACCCTTATCACATTATTTGAACAAGAACTGAATAAAACATCCACAGATTTACTAGATAATACCCATAGCTCACAAAGCGGAATATTCTCTTTTTCCACACCTGACAAGCATAGCTATTATGGAATACAGGCAACTGCCATCACTAAGAATATGGATATTCTTGATTTTTATGCAATCAAGGAATCTACCAGTTCTTTTACTTTTTTAAAAGAACATCTGCCCTTTTATCTTATTGTATGGTTGCTTGTTTTTATAGCAAACCTGTTCCTCACAAGATTTTTGATTAGCAAAGCAATCAAGCCGACAGAGCAGACTTTACGAAGCCAGAAAGAATTTATTGCATCAGCATCTCATGAGTTAAAAGCTCCTTTGGCTGTTATCTTGGCATCTGCAGAATGTATTGGTAACGATACTACTCTTTCACTTGAATCAAAACAACATACTGAGGTTATTGACTCAGAGTGTTTGCGAATGTCCAAATTGGTACAGGATTTACTATTACTTTCTTCCGTAGATGCAAACACCTGGACTTTGAATAAGACCAATATAGATGTGGATACACTTTTGATTAACACTTATGAAAAATACGAACCTATCTGTCGGCAAAAAGGAATTCAGTTCAAACTAAATACCTCTGATGAGTTGTTTCCTGTTTTGAACGCAGATATCGACCGCCTCAATCAGATTTTGAGTATTTTTATTGATAATGCCATAAATTATTCTCTTCCAAAATCTGAAGTATCTTTAGACGCTACTGTATTAAAAAACACGTTAGTATTTTCTATCAAGGATCATGGGACAGGAATTGCAGATAAAGATAAACCCTTTATCTTTGATCGATTTTTTTGTGCTGATAAATCAAGAACTCAAAAAGAACATTATGGTTTAGGATTATGTATAGCAAAAGAATTGGTTGAAATGCACAAAGGAAAGATTGAATTATCTGATACTTTAGGTGGTGGGTGCACATTCAAAATATTCTTACCTTTATAATTAAAACCAATAGTTTATTATTTCATTATCAATGTATCAACGACTGCTTTTTCAGCATCGCCTTCTGCGTCTTCCACACCTCGTCCATAATCGCTTTCACTTCCGCCATATCCTCTTCATAAACATTCCCGGTGCTGTTAATTCTCTTCGCAATCTGATTCAGATTCCCGCTGATTTTTCCAAGTGTTTCATTGTATTGCCTTAGATAAGAATAATCTACATACCTGATTAATAACAAGTTTGGAAATCATTACACCTACGGAACCTACATGAACGGCAATTTTAATACGTGCATGGGAAAACTCAAAATGAAACACCTGCCCCACGATGGCAGACACACCTTTGCTTCACTTATGGACAGCGCCGGAGCAAATGACGTATGTATCAAACTGATTATGGGACACAGTATGAAAAAACGACACCACCAAGGGAACGTACACCCATAAGACTTTAGAAGAACTTCTTACAGAAGTGAACAAGATATAAAACAATAAATCAAGACTGATTGCTGGATACACTTATGATATTTCTTTTATTTAACGTCACACTTATGTTCAGCCTAAATCATCTTGAAAAGCAAAGGATGAAATGCTTCCAAAAGCATTCAAAATCAGTAAAAACGAGTGTATACCACCTGTATATCACTTGTGTACCGCGTGTATATAACGACCTCAAAATAACGTAAATTATCTTCTATTTATGAATATTCTGACAATTCTTTTGTCACTTCAGTACATAAAGAAAAGCCCCAGAAATTCAACATTTCCAGGACTTCTCAATATCTTATATTATCTTAGAAATTCTTAATTAACATACACCCTGAGCTAACATAGCCTCAACAACCTTCTCAAATCCGGCAATGTTTGCACCAGCAACATAGTCTGTCTGACCACCAACTGTTGCATTGTATCTCTTTGCAGCATCTGAAATGTTTGCGTAGATTGTTTCCATGATTCCTTTGAGTTTTCCATCAACTTCTTCAAATGTCCAGGAAAGTCTCTCAGAGTTCTGGCTCATCTCAAGTGCAGATGTAGCAACACCACCGGCATTGGCAGCTTTACCACCTACGAATAATACGCCGTTCTCCTGTAAGTATTTTGTTGCCTCTAATGTTGTAGGCATGTTAGCACCCTCTGTTACGGAAGTAACACCGTTTGCAACTAACATCTTAGCATCCTCAAGGTCTAACTCATTCTGTGTAGCACATGGAAGAGCTAAATCTGCTTTGTACTGCCATACACCATGCTCACCGTTTTCTTTTGCATGATATTCTGCGGATGATTTTGCAGCTGCATACTCTGTAAGACGTGCACGTTTTACTTCTTTTACTTCTTTCAAAAGTGCAACATCGATTCCTTCCGGATCATAGATCCATCCAGTAGAATCAGAACATGTTACAACTTTAACACCTAACTGCTGTGCTTTCTCGATTGCATAGATAGCTACGTTACCAGATCCGGAAACTGCTGCTGTCTTGCCTTCAAGACTCATACTGTGATCTTTCCATAATGCGTTTGTCAGGTATAACAGACCATATCCTGTAGCCTGTGTACGGGCAAGTGATCCACCGTAAGTAAGTCCTTTTCCTGTAAGAACACCTTCGAAGGAACCACGGATTCTCTTATACTGTCCGAACATGAAACCGATCTCTCTTGCACCTGTTCCGATATCTCCGGCTGGTACGTCGACGTCTGCACCGATGTATTTTGAAAGCTCTGTCATAAAGCTCTGGCAGAATGCCATGATCTCTCTGTCTGATTTGCCCTTAGGATCGAAATCAGAACCACCTTTACCACCACCGATTGGAAGTGTTGTAAGTGAGTTTTTGAAAATCTGCTCAAAACCTAAGAATTTGATAATACCAAGGTTTACAGATGGATGAAGTCTTAAACCTCCCTTGTACGGTCCAATTGCATTGTTAAACTGTACACGGAATCCTCTGTTTACCTGAACCTGTCCATTGTCATCTACCCACGGAACGCGGAACATGATCTGACGATCCGGCTCTGTAATTCTCTCTAAGATTGCATTCTTTCTGTATAACTCTTCGTTTGCATCAATAACAGGTCTTAAGGAATCAAGAACCTCTGTTACTGCCTGTAAAAATTCAGGCTGATCTGCATTTTTTTTCTTTACTACTTCGAGTACTTCATCAACGTATCCCATTTTACAATCTCTCCTTACTTAATTTAGTATATACTCCATACAATGCCATTTACACTGCATGATCCTAACGGTTCTCCCGCTGGTTTCGTTTTGACACACTTATTTTATTATAAAATGAATCCATGTGCAATATTTTTTTCTTTATTTCACTAAATTATTAAAGTTTCACAGTGTAACAAGTCATTTTTTGCAGGATTTCAGGTTCAATTATTCATTTTCATACTCATATTTTCTTTTTATAATAACCGGTAAATGATAATGGCAATCAATACGCCGATAATACTTGCGATCGTAATCTTGATACTTAACCCGAATGTAATGACTAAAATTCCAAGATCTAGCACGATCGGATTTGCAAATCCAAATGTCTGTCCGTAATTAAGCCAGCTTAAAAATGGTACTCCTGCCGCCAGGCTTCCAATAAAACCTCCAAGTACGATTCCTGCCAGTAATAATAAAAACAATGCCCAGTTATTTTTTCCCGCAATTCCCTTGCTCATGCCATTCCTCCGTTTTTTTATCTCTTGTTCTTATACCGGAACCAATAGTACGCTTTTCTATACTATCATCCTAGGGAAAAACTAATCTGCATCATATACCTGACCAAGTTCTGTAATATAAATTTCCGGTTCCGACTGCGCACCTGCTGCTTTTACATTTGTTTTACGATTAAGAATAATTAAGTAACGATATACTTCTCCTTTCGGATTCTGTACATCAATTTTTACACTTGTATAGTCTTTCTGGATTTTTACAGAACTTCCATTTTTCAGCTTTTTATCTTTAGTCATAACGTATTTTGACTTCTTGGAATCCCGATAATGGTCATTGGAATACATTGTTTTTAATTTCCATCCCTTTTTCAGCTTATAGCTTACTTTTACCTTTGACTTATCCGACCAATAATTGCATAATTTGCCTGTACCATTCTTATATACATTTTTTCCATTTAATTTAACATATGAGAATGGATCTGCTTTTTTTACAGTTATATTCGTAGATAACTTATATGTTTTTCCTCCCTGCTTTACTTTACAGCTTACTTTACAGCTTCCGGTCTTTAACGTTTTAACATAAATTCCCTGATTAACATTGTACAGATAGTCGTATTTAAGTACCGAAGTATCTGAGATCTTAACATCTGTTACCTGTGCTTTTGATGAAACATTTACAAAACGAAGGGTTTCTACATAACTTGACTCATCCCCCAGAAAAATCGTTCTCTTTTTCGAATCAAATGCCGGTACTTTCTTTGTCGCCGCCACTGCATGCTCCTGCGGTATCACAAAGATCAAAGTAAACAACAGTGTAAATACCAAAATTCCTGACAACCATCTCTTTTTTTCTCTTATCATAACTTTCCCCCTGTGGTAATTTTTATTTAATAACAAATTACACTCTTCGCGAGCGAACCTACTACTGAATTATAGCAGATTCCTGCCATCACAGGCAAGAAATTTTCCGCTGACACATTATCTGTTACCGTTTAACCACAAGATTATAAAACCTGTTCTGCCATCTCTTTTAAGATCTGTGCTGATTTCTGAAGCTGTTTCTGCTCGCCCTCATCCAGAGAAATCGGAACCTGTCTCTCGATTCCGTTCTTTCCAACGATTGCAGGCATACTTAAAACCACATCCTCCACACCATACATTCCGTGGATCATACCGGAAACCGGAAGAATGGATTTTTCATCACGGACGATTGCCTCGCAGATTCGTTTTACAGACATTGCTATTCCATAATAAGTTGCGTTTTTCTTTGCAATGATCTCATAGGCGCTGTTGCGCACATTTGCCGCAATGCGTTCCATAGAATCGTCATGATTGAAATGGCCTCGCATCTCGCAGAACGTATTTAACGGGATTCCTGATACATTCGCACTGCTCCATGCAGCGATCTCACTGTCCCCATGCTCCCCGATGATAAAGGCATGCACGCTCCGGCTGTCCACACCAAGATGTTCTCCCAGCTCATACTTCAACCTTGCCGTATCTAAAACCGTACCGGAACCGATCACGCGGTTTTCCGGCATCCCGCTCAATTTATGAGCCGTATATGTAAGGATATCTACCGGGTTTGACACGATAAGCAGGATTCCCTGATAATTTCTCTTAGCGATCTCCGGAATAATACTCTTAAAAATGCCGACATTTTTCTGTACCAGATCCAGTCTTGTCTCGCCCGGTTTCTGGTTTGCACCGGCCGTCACAACGATGATCGCTGCATCCATGATATCATCATAGCCGCCCGCATAAATTTTCATTGGTCTTGCAAATGGGATTCCATGGGAAATATCCATCGCTTCCCCTTCCGCTTTCTCTGTATTCGCATCGACCAAAACCATCTCGGAAAAAAGTCCGCTCTGCATCAGTCCAAACGCAGAGGTCGCACCTACAAATCCACATCCGATCACTGCCACTTTCCTGTTGTTTAATTCTGTCTTTTCCATAATATTCCTCCATTTCCTGCCCCATCCGTATGTCTCTCTGGCGCAAATCCTGTGTGTGAAGATCTGTTATTCACACAGTTGTCCTTGTTTCTGGTATCATCTTAATTTATTTCGGGCAGATTGTATGTTGTAATTACAACATTTATTTGAGAATATCTATCATGATGCAGGTATCAAAAAAGGATGCCTCCCGTTTCCGGAAAACACCCTTAAATATCTATATAACATCCACAACTTTATCCAAACCCTTTACGCTTCTTCATTCTCCCCATATACCTGCTGGAAAAAGTCCACCAGTTTTGCCAGTGAATAGATCAGCACCGTTATCTCCTGTTTATTAAGCTCTCCCTTGATATGGTCGATCATCCGATGATGAAACTCCTCATGATGCAGGTAAGCTGCCTTTCCTTTTTCAGTCAGGCATACCCAGACAACACGCTTATCCTGCTTGCTGCGCTCCCTGACAACATACCCTTTATCTGTCAGACCATCCATCGCCTTTGTCAGCGTTCCTGTCGTGACATTCATCAGTTTTGCCACAGTGCTCATGCTCTTTGGCTCTGACATGCCAATCGCTTCTATTACATGAAAATCATTATAGGTAAGATCCTTAAAGTCATCGGTGATCAGTGATTTCCCTTCGATCTCCATAATGTCTTTAAATAATTTTACCAATAATTCATTTAATGTTTCATCTGCCGTCATTCAAATATACTCCTATTCATGGCAGTACCATTTGTCGTTTACCTGCATAACCACAATCAATCTGTTTCTTGCCGCCTCTACCATGTCAAAACCGTCGCGCCCCATGTCAGCCCTGCTCCAAATCCTGCCAAAACTATTTTTTTACCTTCACATATCATACCATGTTTATTGATATTATCAAGTAAAATCGGTACGCTTGCTGCAGAAATATTGCCACATTCTTCCAGATTCGTCGGAAATTTTTCCATCGGCTGATGCAGTCTTTTTGCAACAGATTCAATAATACGCAGGTTTGCCTGATGAAGTACAAACAGATCAATATCTTCCACTTTAAGTCCAGCTTTATCTACCGCTTTCTCAATTACTTTTGGCACTGTCTTTACTGCAAATTTGTATACTTCCTGTCCGTTCATCGACACATAGGAAAGTGTGGCATCATTGACTGCAAATGGATTATTGACCGGACGGTTATCACAGCGGAGTACTTCTCCACGCGCGCCGTCAGATCCCTGCACCATGCTTAGGATGCCGCTTTTATTACTTTTGCTTTCTGCATCCGGCTGCGTCCTTCCAAAATCTGATTTACCGCCTGAATTATTCTGTTTACCATCTTCCTTCCCATCATCTTCCGCCGCAACGACTGCAGCCCCGGCGCCGTCCCCAAACAGCACACATGTACTTCTGTCATTCCAGTCCATGATCTTTGAAAGAGTCTCTGCACCGATGACAAGTGCCTTTTTATAAACACCATTTTCCAGATACATCTGCACCGTATTTAACGCAAATAAAAATCCGGAGCACGCTGCATTTAAATCAAAAGCCACTGCGTTTTTTGCCCCCAGGGCACTCTGCACCTCGCAGGAAAGATTGGGAAGAAATTTATCTGCAGTAACCGTCGCTGCAATGATAAGATCAAGTTCTTCTGCGGTTACTCCTGCATCCCTTAAAGCATCGTTTGCTGCTGCAACGGCAAGTCCTGTTGTCGTTTCTTCTACCGCAAGGTGCCTTGCACCGATTCCCGTGCGGCTTTTGATCCACTCGTCCGAGGTATCCATCAATTTACTTAAGTCATCATTTGTTACCCGAAGTTTCGGGACTGCACTTCCTGTTCCCTTGATTTTGATTCTCATACTTTTTCCTCATTACCAGAGTTTATTTTTTCATCTGCCCTCTGCGAAATATCCCGGCAATTTTTTACCGGAATCTATAAAATACAGGCTCACATAATCTGCTTCTTAGAACGCACGAAATCTATCATAACGCTCTTTTGCAAGCTGTTCTCCCGTTTTTCCATTCTGCCGCTCTAAAAATTCTTTCATATGGCCTTTCATATATCTTGAGATTGACTCACATGCTTTTTCGTCTGCCGTGCCATACTCCGGGATTACCTGCTCCACAATATTTAACGCATACAGATCATGCGCCGTGATCTTCATGACCTCGCTGGCTTCTTTTGCACGTTTTCCATCTTTCCAGAGGATCGATGCAAATCCTTCCGGCGAAAGTACCGAATACGTTGCATTTTCAAGCATCCAGACTTCATTGCCGACCGACAGTGCAAGCGCACCGCCGCTTCCGCCTTCTCCGATCATCAGACAGAGGATCGGAACTTTGATGGCTGACATCTCATAGAGATTTCTTGCGATTGCTTCACCCTGTCCGCGTTCTTCCGCTTCTTTTCCGCAGAATGCACCGGATGTGTTCACAAATGTGATGATCGGACGGTTGAATTTTTCTGCCTGTTTCATCAGACGCAGTGCTTTTCTGTAACCTTCCGGTGACGGCATTCCGTAATTGTGACGCATGCAGTCTTTTAAATCTTTTCCTTTATGAATACCGATCACAGTGACCGGCTGGCCGTCAAGGTAGGCAACACCGCCCACAATCGCAGGATCATCCGCGAACTGTCTGTCTCCGTGAAATTCCATGAAGTCGTCAAAAATATTGTCGATATAATCCACCGATGCAAGCCGGTCTGCACGTCTTGCCGCACGCACTTTTTCCCATGCGGAAAGAGGCTGTGCCTTTGTGGCGCGCTCTTTCATGACCTCTGTCGGCTCGTAACAGTCATCGCTGCGCAGCGGATCAAAGTTTGCATATCCTTCCGTTTTCTGATGCATCTTTAAAATGCGGTAAAGTGTCATTTTTAAATCTTTACGCTCCACGATCGCATCCACAAAACCATGCTCTAACTGGAACTGCGCTCTCTGGAATCCCTCCGGCAGTTTCTCTCCGATCGTCTGCTCGATGACACGCGGCCCTGCAAATCCGATCAATGCTCCCGGTTCTGCAAGGATGATATCTCCTAACATTGCAAAACTTGCCGTCACACCTCCGGTCGTAGGATCGGTTAACACCGGCACATATAAAAGTCCTGCCTCGGAATGTTTCTTTAAAGCAGCTGCTGTCTTTGCCATCTGCATCAGGGAAACGATTCCCTCCTGCATTCTTGCACCACCGGAACAACAGAATAAAATAACCGGAAGAGAAAGTTCTGTCGCACGCTCCACCGCAAGTGCGATTTTTTCTCCCACAACATGCCCCATACTGCTCATCATAAACCGGGCATCACACACGCCGATCACCGTCTCAAGTCCATAGATCCTGCATTTTCCGACTGTGACTGCCTCATGCAGTCCTGTCTTTTCCTGTGCGGCTTTGATCTTCTCCGGATATCCCGGAAAATCAAGCGGATTTTTTGACTCCAATTCCTCAAACCATGGCTCAAAGGTATCCTTATCCGCAACCATGCGGATCCTGTTTTTGGTACGGACGCGAAAATAATTGCCGCACTCATAACAGACATATTTATTTTTTTCCGCAGTTTTCTTATTGATCTCTCTGCCACAAGCCGGACAGACGATCGTTGCCGGCGGCTCTGTATTAACTGTCTCTGCCTCTTTTTTTGCTGCCTCTACCGTTTTCTGTGGTTCTTCTACCGTCTCTGTTACTTCTTTTTTCTTCTTCAAAAAAAATGCTGCCATACTTTCCCCTTTTTGCCTGTTTACAGTTATTTATCAAACCTGCGCTGTTCCAGACTCTCTTAACTTCAACTGATCGCAAATGTCAGCTCCGCGATACATGCAATGTCATCCCCCACCTTCGCTGTGGCACGGCCGACACCGATCGGGCCTTTTTGCTTTATGATCTCTGTTTCCAATATCAACACATCTCCCGGCACTACTTTCCGTTTGAATTTTGCAGAATTGATTCCCGCAAAATATGCAGTTTTTCCGCGGTTTTCTTCCACCGAGAGAATTGCAACCGCTCCGGTCTGTGCCAGTGCTTCAATGATCAGTACGCCCGGCATGACCGGCTCATTTGGAAAATGTCCGCCAAAGAATGGCTCATTGTAGCTGACACATTTTTTTGCAACGGCACGCACGCCGGATTCTAATTCTTCCACCGTGTCGATCAGCAAAAACGGCTGACGATGCGGAATGATCTCCATGATCTGTTTCGTTGTTAAAACGGACATAATTGCCTCCCTGTTTTCCAAAATAAAATTTGCCCACTGGTGAGCAGAGGCATTTCCTCCCAATTATTCACTGTATTTTTTCAGCAGGATACTTGCATTGTGTCCGCCGAAACCAAGTGAGTTGCTCAGTGCATACGGCACATCCATCTGTACCGCCTCTTTACAGTAATCAAGATCCAGTTCTTCATCCGGTGTCGTGTAACCGACGGTCGCATGTACAAAACTGTCCTGAATTTCTTTGACACAGGTTACAAATTCAATGGCACCGGCGGCACCGAGCAGATGTCCAACCATAGATTTGGTGGAATTGACCTTCATATCATATGCGTGATCGCCAAAAGCAAGTTTGATCGCACGCGTTTCAAACAGGTCGTTGTGATGCGTGGATGTTCCATGTGCATTGATGTAGGTGATTTCTTCCGAACGGATGCCTGCATCTTCCACCGCATTGGCCATGGCACGGGCTGCACCGGCACCATCCTCAGCCGGGGAGGTAATGTGATATGCATCAGATGAAGTTCCGTATCCGGCTACCTCCGCATAAATTTTTGCCCCACGCGCTTTTGCATGCTCTAATTCCTCTAACACAACGATCGCTGCACCTTCTCCCATCACAAAACCGCTGCGGTTTTTATCAAATGGAATGGAACATTTTGTCGGGTCACTCTCGGAGGAAAGTGCCGTCAGTGAAGTGAATCCGGCGATTCCAAGCGGGCAGATCGCACCTTCCGTTCCACCGGCAACCATCACATCTGCCTCTCCGTACTGGATGCTGCGGAATGCCTCACCGATACTGTTTGTTCCGGTTGCGCATGCCGTTACCACGTTGATGCTCTTTCCTTTTAAACCGAATGCGATCGAGACATTTCCGGCTGCCATATTGGAAATGACAAGCGGTACGAACAGCGGATTTACTTTGGACGGTCCTTTTTCCAACAGTCTTTTATGCTCACGCTCAATTCCCCAAAGACTTCCGATTCCGTTTCCGACAGATACACCGACACGGTAAGGATCTTCTTTTTCCATGTCAAGCGCTGCATCCGTGATCGCCTCTTTTGCCGCTGCCACTGCATACTGGCAGAATAATTCCATACGTCTTGCCGCTTTCGCATCCATATACTGTTTTGCATCGAAATCTTTGACTTCCGCTGCAAGATGGCATTTGTATCCTTCCGTATCAAATTTTGTGATCTCCCCGAAACCGATTTTTCCTTCTTTTACGGACTGCCAGAACTCCTCTACACTAAGTCCGATCGGAGTGATCGCGCCCATTCCTGTTACCACTACTCGTCTGCTCATAACTTTTCCTTTCCATTTTCAAGCCCCAAATTCAGGCTTTTCCTTTTTGATCCGACACAATACCATGCAGTCAAAATGTTTTTACTGCTTATATGCTCATACCGCCGTCCACGGAAATTACCTGTCCTGTGATGTAGGATGCTTTCTCCGAGGCTAAAAATGTCACTACCTCCGCAATATCATCCACTTTTCCGACTCTGCCGAGCGGGATCTGCGTTTTCACTGCTTCCTTTGCCTTGTCTGTCATCTGCGCTGTCATTTCCGTATCAATGAATCCCGGCGCAACCGCATTGCAGGTAATCCCACGGGAAGAAAGTTCTCTCGCCACACTTTTGGTCAGTCCGATCACGCCCGCCTTGCTTGCACTGTAATTTGCCTGTCCTGCATTTCCAAGAATACCGGATACGGATGATAGATTGATGATCGTTCCGGAACGCTGCTTTAACAGATAGCGCGAAAAATGACGGATCGTGTTAAAAGTTCCCTTGAGGTTTGTCGCAATGACCGCGTCAAATGCTTCCTCGCTCATTTTCATCAAAAGATCATCCCGTGTGATACCGGCATTGTTGACCAGAATATCCAGATGACCGTATGTCTCCATGATGTCTTTTGCCATTTTTTCACAGGCACTATAATCAGATACATTGCAGCCGTAAACTGCCGCTTTGCCGCCATCCGCTGTGATTTTTGCCGCAACAGCATCGGCACGCTCTTTAGAACCGTTGTAATTGATGATGACAAATGCACCTTCTTTTGCAAGACTTTTTGCGATCGCAGCTCCGATGCCGCGGCTTGCACCGGTAACCAGTGCCGTTTTATTAGTTAACATAACTTCTCCTTTTTTCTGATAGCTGCCAAACTTTTTCACATCAAAATATGTGGCATATCTTATTTATTTTTGCTCTCAGCAACAAATTTCTCAAAGTCTTCATATTTATCAATATTGACTGCAGCTACATCACGGTTGATCTTGCGCATGAATCCTGTCAAGGTTTTCCCCGGTCCGATCTCTACAAATTTGTCTGCTCCGTCTGCGATCAGACGCTCGATCGTCTGCTGCCAGCGGACAGATGAGGACACCTGTTTTTCCAGTAATGGTTTGATCTCCTCTTCTTTTGTCACATAGTCTGCTGTCACGTTTGCGACATACGGGATTGCCGGTGTATGGACTGTTACATGTTTTAATTCCTCGCCAAGTTTTTCTCCGGCACCCTTTAACATTGCTGAGTGGAACGGTCCGCTGACCTTTAACGGAACAACACGTTTTGCTCCGGCTTCTTTGCAGAGCTCTCCGGCTGCCGCTACGGCTTTTTCTTCTCCGGTAATGACGATCTGTCCCGGGCAGTTATAGTTTGCGATCGATACAATGCCCTCTGTTTTTTTACAGGCTTCCTCAATCTGCGCGGTATCCAGTGCCAGGACTGCTGCCATGGCTCCGCCCTCCGGCACCGCCTCCTGCATGTAGATCCCTCTTTTGCGCACCAGTGCAAATGCATCTTTTCTGCTCAGTGCTCCGCAGGCGATCAGTGCACCATATTCTCCCAGGCTTAAGCCTGCAGTCACATCTGCTTTATAGCCTTTTACCTCCAATGCACGCAGGATCGCAGCCTCGGCGGTCAGCATACAGATCTGTGTATACTCCGTGATATTGATCTTGTCGTTTTCCTCAAAGCATAACGCAGCGATATCAAGTCCTGACGCCTCGGATGCCTCCTCAAATACCTCCCTGCATTCCGGGATGGCATCGTAAAAATCCTTTGCCATTCCTATGTACTGTGCTCCCTGTCCCGGAAACATAAAAACCGTCTTTCCCATGTTAATCTCCATTCTTGCGCTGTCTTTTGCGCATCTCAAGTTTGTGCGTAAGCACAAATCTTGCGTGTGAAAAATCTTATTTTTCACACTAACCTCTGTTTTTTTCGCTTATTTTTGCACTATCTTCCAAGCAGTGACTCCGCCTGTGTCACAACGTCCTCGATGATCTCTTTACAGCTTTCTTCTTTTTTTACCATGCCGGCGCTCTGTCCTGCCATTAGGCTTCCGTTGACCACGTCACCGTCAATGACTGCCTTGCGCAGGGACCCAAGTGTAAGGTGCTCTAACTCTTCAAATGAAGCGCCCTCTTTTTCCATTTTTAAATATTCGCGGCTCATCTGGTTGCGAAGAACCCGGATCGGATGTCCGGTGCTCATGCCTGTCACTTCTGAGTCAATGTCTTTTGCCTTGATGACACGCTCTTTATAGTTCGGATGCACGATGGATTCTTTTGCAACCACAAATCTGGTTCCCATCTGTACTCCTTCGGCGCCGAGCATAAATGCTGCCGCCATACCTCTGCCATCCGCAATTCCGCCTGCGGCAATAACCGGTATCTGTACCGCATCTGCCACCTGTGGAACAAGTGTCATCGTCGTCTGCGCACCGATATGTCCACCTGATTCCATTCCTTCTGCAATCACTGCGTCCGCTCCGCCACGCTCCATCATTCTTGCCATTGCAACACTCGCAACGACCGGAATCACGACAACGCCTGCCTGTTTCCATGCATCCATGAATTTTCCGGGATTTCCGGCACCTGTGGTCACAACCTTAACGCCCTCTTCAATGACGATCTGTGCAACCTCGGCTGCATTTGGATTTAACAGCATGACGTTCACGCCAAACGGTTTGTCAGTCAGCTTCTTTGCCTCCCTGATCTGCTCTCTGACCACCTCAGGCGGTGCACTTGCCGCTCCAATGATACCTAAACCTCCGGCATTTGAAACTGCCGCTGCAAGATGATATTCCGCAACCCATGCCATACCACCCTGAATGACCGGATATTTCGTTCCCAGCAGTTTACTTACCCTTGTCTCCATACTTAAGCCACACCTTTTCCTTTTAAGTACTCGACAACATCATTGACAGTTACGATAGAAGGTAAATCCTCAGATGGGATCTCCACGCCAAACTCTTCCTCAAGAGCCATGACAAGTTCAAATAAATCTAAGGAATCTGCTCCTAAGTCATCTTTGAAATTGGACTCTGCCTTGATTTCAGACTCATTCACATTTAACTGCTCTGCAATTATCGGGATCATTTTCTCTAACATATTTTTCTCCTTTTCTGCGCATACCTTATTATTTTTCCAGCGCCCTGCCCTTATTTTTATTGTGGGCTGATTTTATTTTCTTATTTTCTGATTCATGTAATCATTTGCCTTTCAAATAATTTGACAGTCAAATAATTAGCTTTTCAAAGTATATGACTGATGGAAATATTTGTCAAGGTAATTTGGTAAAGTTTTGCAAAATGGTACTTAGGTATCAGGAACCATAAATAGAAAAAAAGAACAACCATAAACACTGTGTTTATAGCTGTTCTTACATTAATTCTTTTAAATTTTTTAATCTTTTATTTCCGAAAATAACAGGAGCAATCACTTTCTGACCGTCACAGTTTTCACCTTACTATAAGTTCCCTGCACTCTTTTCCCGCGGGAATTTTTATAAGAGCATACACGGACATAGTATTTCTTTCCCGGCTTTAATTTTGTGATTTTTTTGGTAATGGTTTTGTTTTTTGTGACAACAACTTTTTTTACATTCTTTTTGAATTTCTTATCCATGGAATACTGAACGATATAACCGGATGCTTTCTTGTCCTTTTTCCATTTTACTTCAAATGTCTTTGCCTTTTTGGATTTCAGAGAAGTAATCTGGTTCTTCACCGGTTTTACCGTTAAAGTAATCGTCTTTGTTGCTGCCTTATATTTTCCTTTTGCAGCCGCTTTGATCGTGATTTTTGTCTGTCCGTAACTCTTTAATTTGATTTTTCCGGTCTTACTTATGGCTGCGATCTTTTTATCTGCCACCTTGTAGGTCAGTTTTGCCCCACAACTTGATTTGGCACCTATGGCAAAAGTTTTTGTGCTGTAGGTCTTTGTAATATTTTTAGCTTTTATGGTCTGTTTCTTTTTCTGCTGTGTGGCATTACCGTTCTGGTCTGACGGCTTATCCGGCTGATTCGGAGTATCTGTCTGCCCCGGCTTTTCTGTCTGATCCGGCTTTTGTGTCTGTCCCGGTTCATCTGTCTGATCTGTTATTTTTTCTACATTTAACGTAACTATTTTCTGCGCTGCCGCACAGGTATCTGTCTCTGATGCCGAGATAATAATTTTTACTGTCCCGGAACCTAAGATATATCCTTTTCCATCTGCATCTATTTTTACGATTTTTTCGTTTTCTGACCGGTAAGATATCTTACCATCCCCATCTGACTTTGCGTCAAGATAGAAAATATTCAGATCCTTTTTATCTGCCTGATAAGAATACGTGATCTTTTGTACACGCTTTTGATCCGTTTCTTTATTTTTTATTGTAATATAAATTTCTGTCTGCGCCATTTTACAATTTTGCGTCGCAGATGCCGTGATCACAATATTGGTCGTACCTGCTCCGATGATCTTTACAGCTCCATTTTCAGATACCTGAATGATATCTTCGTTTCCCGAATAAAAACTTAGAGTTCCATCCCCGGTTGTTTTTGCAGTGATCTTAAAATCCGGATCTCCAACCGTTTTTTCAATGTTATCATTATCTGTCGTAATCGTCTGGGTTTTCCGTTCGTCGGCTACCTTACTTTTTATATTTTTATTTTTCGCATATTTTTCTGCAGCAGAACCTGAACTACAGTATATCGTTAAATTGCTGCAATACGAAAACGCATTGTCTGCTATTGTTTTTACCCCGTCTGGTATGGTAATACCGGTCAGATTTGTACAGCCACTAAACGCATTATCCGGAATATCCGAAATATTTTTGGAAATTGTTACCTCTGTCAACGCATCACAATACCGGAAAGCCCATGCCCCCAAATCTTTAACACTGTCCGGCAGATGTACCTGCTGCATGGAATCACACCTATAAAAGGCATAGTTTCCTATATCCGTAAGCTGATTTGAGAACCGGACTTTTATAAGCGAGGAACAGGATTTAAATGCATCTTCGCCAATGCTCTTTACGCTGTCCGGCATATCTACCAATGTGATCTTTTCACAGTTACTGAAGGAACCGTCAAGGATTCCCACCGTCCCCTCTAAGATCTTCACGCTGCCTTTTTTCCCGGCAGGACAATTAATCAACACGAGTCTGCCTTCCTCTGTGCCATACAATATGCCATCCTCTGATCTGTATATCGTATTCCCTGCCGCCACATTGATCGTCTCTAAGTGATCACAGCTGCCGAACACATTGTTTCCTATTTTTGTTGTCTTAGCCGGAATTGTGATCTGTTTTAAATTTTGGCAATAAAAAAATGCTTCTTTTCCGATCGACTCCAGATTCGCCGGAAGTATCATCGTCTCCATTCCGGTCGAAAAAAATGCCCGTTCTCCAATACTTTTTACACTATCAGGAAGTGTAACTTTCGTTGTAAGACAATCCCAGAATGCAAAATCTCCGATATGCTCTACTCCATCCGGCACATTCATATCAGTCTTGCGGCCTGCCGGACAATAACAAACTGTTTTTCCATTCTTTTCATATAACACGTTATCTTTAGCCTGATATCTCGTATTATTGCCTGAAACCTTTATCTCTGTCAGCGCAGCACAGGAACCTATGATATCACCATTAATATTATAAGTGCCCTCTGTAAAATCAATACTTGTCAGCCGATTGCAGCTTGTAAACACAAGTCTATCCATTTTGATTATGGATTTGGGAAGAACAACACTTTTCAAATGAGTTTCGGAAAATGTCTGCATACCAATCTCTTCTACACCTTCTGCCATTGTGACACTTTCCAGATTGCTGCATCCATAAAATGCCAGCATTTCAATTTTCCGTACATTTCCCGGAATGATTACGCTTTTGATGTATTTATTATTCTGAAATGCCGACTCGCCAATTCTACTGACATTTGAAGGGATTGTAACCGTCTCTGCTGTTCCGGTATATTTTGTCAACAGACCGTTGTTGATCGTAAATTCACCCGTATCTGCTGTTTTTGTATCTTCTTCAGTTTCAAACACCTGTTTTTCTGCATTTTCCGGCTCTGCTGCTTCTGTTGCCTCTATGTATTCTGTCGCAGCTATATATTCCATCACTCCTGCATTTTCTGCCGCCTGTACGGACAATAGATTTACGCCTGCAGCTAAAATAGCTGCTCCCAGCATTCCAGTCAGTATTCTTTTCATTTTCATAACATTTCTCCATCCTTTACCACTTTTATGCTGATGCATATCACTTCAATTTTACACTTTTTACCGTACCATAACTTCCCTGTACTTTTTTTCCGTGAGAATTTTTATATGCACACACACGGACATAATATTTCTTTCCCGGTTTTAATTTCGTGATCTTTTTCGTAACGGTCTGGTTTTTTGTGACAACAGCTTTTTTCACATTCTTTTTGAATTTCTTATCTGTGGAGTACTGAATGATATAACCGGATGCCTTCTTATCCTTTTTCCACTTTACCTGTAACGTCTTTGCCTTTGGCTGCTTTACAGAGGTTACTTTTACCTTTACCGGTTTTACGGTTAATGTGATCGTCTTTGTTGCTGCCTTATATTTTCCTTTTGCGGCTGCTTTGATTGTAATTTTTGTCTGTCCATAATTTTTCAGTTTGATCTTTCCGGTCTTACTTATGGTCGCAATTTTTTTATCTGCCACCTTGTATGTTAATTTACCTCCACCATTTGTCTTTGCTCCGACGGAAAATGTTTTTGTACTGTATGTCTTTGTGATATTTTTTTCTTTTATGGTCTGTTTCTTCTTTGTCTGCTGACCATCTGTTGTCCCGGATGTATTGTTGCCGCCATCAGAAGGTTTTTTATCCTCTGTTGTCTGTGAATCATCCTTCGACACGTTATCCGATGGTTTTTCCCCCGGATCTGTATTACTCTGTGTCTTTTTTGGCTTCACAGTTACTGTGACGATTGTCTCTGATGCATGATACAATTCCGTTTCTGATGCAAGAACAGTAATATGTGCTGTCCCCTGTTTTATTCCACAGACTTTTCCGGAAGCATCCACGCTTGCAACCGTTTTATCATCTGACACATAAGAAATTGTTCCGTCCCCATCCGTTGCAGCGTCTAATGCTACCGTATTTTCTTCATAGATACTGATAATATCCGCGACGGTGATCGTCTGCGATTTTTTCTTCACTACACCCCGGACACTGATATGGATCGTTTTCGATGCCCACTCGTAAGCGTCTGTTCTTGCAGCCGTGATCACTACATCTGTTGTTCCTGTTCCTTTGATCGTGACTTTTCCGTCAGCGCTTACCGTAACCACAGACTCATCCTTTACCTTATAAGTCAGCTTTCCATCTCCGTCTGTAGCTGCCTGAATATAAAATGACTCATCTCCATACATTTTTTCAAAGTCATTCGCTGTGATCGTCTGCCGTTTCTTCGCTGTGTTTCCATACGCATAAGAAATATCATTTTCTTTTGCGTAGCTTTCCGCACAGGTTCCCTCCTTACAGTAAATGAGCAGATCCCTGTCTCTCCGGCCGGTTTCAAATGCACCATCCTCTATGCTGGTTACAGATGCCGGAATGATCGCATACTGTAAATTATCACAACCATCAAATGCCCTGTATTTTATACTGGTTACCCCTTCTGGAATCACGATATTTTCCAGCGACTCACACCCCGCAAACACTGCCTGATCAATGTCCGTTAATCTGGCTGGTAATTTGACACTCTTTAACGCTGTACAATCTTCAAATGCATACATTCCAATTTGCTCGATATTATCCGGCAGTTCAATTTTTTCCAGCGCACTGCATCCTTCAAAAGCACTGCTGTTGATTGTCTCTAAACTTTCCGGCAGTCTGACTTCTGTCACATATTTACAGTCATGAAATGCCTCCGTACCAATCTCATGCATTCCGTCTGCAACCGTAACAATTCCCTGTTTCATCGCAGGACATACCATCATTCTCATGTATTTCTTCTTTTCATATAAAATACCGTCCACACTTTTAAAATATGTGTTTTCCGGTACAACTATAATCTCTTCTAATGCCTTACAGTCCCTGAATACATAACTTCCAACACTTGAAATTTTCGAAGTCAGCTCCAGTTTCTTTATCTTCTCACATCCCCACAGTGTCATATCATCAATCTTCCATAAGGTCTGTGGCAAGGTTATATTTTCAATATTTTTGCAGTTATAAAAAGCTGCTTTTTCAATAACCTCAACGCCCTCCGGCAGTATGACCTGCGTTTTGCTGCTTCCCTGCGGAAAATAGTATAAATCTTCAACTGATTTATCATACAATATGTTATCCTGGACTTTGTATTTTGTACTGCCGGTGGCTTTTACTGTATTCACATTGGGCAGATCTACAATACGGTTAGAGATAACTGCCGTAGAAGTCGTTATATCCAGTTCCGTAATTAAATCACTTCCGCCAAAAGTAAAATCTTTCATCTCCGTAACGCTGCCCGGTATCATTACCGTTCCTTTTTTCACAGAGGTACCGGAAACTGTTATGCTTTCTAAATTTTCACAACTTCTGAATGCATATGATGCGATCGTCTGTAAGGTCTTTGGCAGTTCCACAGACTTTAATTTCGTACAGTGATAAAATGCTCTATATCCTAATGCAGTAACCCCATCCGGAACTTTGACGCTCTCAATATCTTTTCCCTCAAATGCCGACTCACCGATGGAAGTTACCCCTGCCGGAATCGCAATCTCTGTTTCATACCCTCTGTAATCTGTTAAAACTCCATTTTCAATTACAAAACCATTTTTATCTTCTAGTGCATTGCCCACAGAAAACACGTGCTCTGTCTCCGCCGCATCCTCCTCTGCTTCCATGATTTCTGTCACGTCCCTGTCTGCGTACAGATTCTGTGCCAACACAGGGGAAGCACTTATCTCTCCTGATAGCATCACTGCCGCTAATACTCCTAATAACATTTTCTTACTCACGCAATACTCCTCCAGCTGCCTGCTGCAACCTCATTTTCTTTTAAAAAAATCATTTTTTCACAATATTTTTATCTTAGCGTATCATTAACATTTATGTCAATTGACGGTCTAGTCCTCTGGTACCATAAAACAAAAAATAAGTGTGAAAAAATTTTCTTCCACACTTATTTTTGTCTATGATTTTATTTTTACGCTTCGATCACAAGCTCTTCTTTTGTGACCTCTCCTTTTTCGATATGGAAAGAATTAAGTACAAGTTCCTCCGGATTCATCAGCGAAAGGATAAGATAGTTCATCTTCGGATCATACGCTAAGCGGATGTCTTCCTGGGACGGGCGTGACGGCGATTCCGGGTGCGAGTGAAAATTGCCGAGAAGTACGCCTTTTTTCTGGCGGATATCTTTGATCGCCGCAAGCTGCTCTGCCGGATCCATGGAAAAATGTTCCCTGCTCTCGTCTACGTTGCGAAGCAGATACACGTCTGTCACCACACGTTTGTCACCTTCCACATAGCCGCCAAGCAGTCCGCATGCCTCGTTCGGGAGTCCTTTTTTTGCATGATCCACGATTTTATTGTAATCTTCCTGTTTTAAAATCAGCATATGCGCCTCCTAAGTTAAATACCGTCTGTGCAAACAACCTGCTCGTAGTCGATCAGTTCTGTGATCGTCGGATGTTTTCCACATACTGCACAGCCATCGGTATTAGACGGCAGTTTGACTTTGTGGAATTCCTGGTTGATTGCATCGTAGGTTAAAAGATAACCGGTTAAAAGTTTTCCTACACCTAGAATATACTTGATTGCTTCCATCGCCTGTAAACTTCCGATCACGCCGCCCATGGCACCGATGACACCTGCCTGTTTACAGGTCGGCACTGCATCCTTTGGTGGCGGGTTTTTGAATACACAGCGGTAGCATGGTCCTTCTCCCGGAACATAGGTCATAAGCTGTCCCTTAAAGCGGATGATTCCCGCATGGGAAAATGGTTTTTTCGCCATAACACATGCATCATTGATTAAGAATTTTGCCGGGAAATTGTCTGTTCCGTCAATGATAAAGTCATAATCTGCAATCAGATCCATGATGTTTTCGCTTGTCACAAACTGGCGGTAAGTTTTTACCGTTACATCTGGGTTCATTGCATTGATCGTCTCTTTTGCGGATTTTACTTTTGCTTTTCCGATGTCGGCTGTGCCATGGATGATCTGACGCTGTAAGTTGGAAAGATCGACCTCATCCGCATCTACGATACCGATGGTTCCCACGCCTGCTGCACCGAGGTACATTGCTGCCGGTGCGCCAAGTCCGCCGGCTCCGATGATCAGCACTTTTGCATTTAAAAGTTTTTTCTGTCCCTTTGCGCCGACTTCTTTTAAAATGATATGTCTTGAGTAACGCTCAATCTGCTCATCTGTTAATGCCATAGCTGCCTCCTCCCATGAAATATAAAAATTCTACGTTGTCGCCATCTTTTAATACCGTTGACTCCACCTGCTCAGACGGAACAAATTCTTCATTGATAGAAACGGTAACATACTCCGGAGTTTCCACCTGCTCTAACTCGAACAGCTCTGTTAATTTTAAATCATCTTTTACTTCTTTTTTGTTTCCTGCTACTGTGATCTGCATGTTTCTCCTCTTTTCCGCGGAACCTTTTTTTGTCTGCCCGCTATTTTTTTATATAATAGAATGCATGCTTCGCGGACATTCTATTATCATGAATCCTTATTTTCTGCTTATGCGTTCAGTGCCTCATCGATCCAGGCTTCAATATCAGCTTTTCCTGCTGCACCGGCTCTCTCTGCTTTGACCTCGCCCTGTACAAACAACCGCAGTGCCGGTACACCCATGACGTCATATTTTTCAGCAAGTTCCATGTCATAGTTGACATTTACTTTATATACAGAAAGTGTGTCTTCGCGTTCGTCCTCGATATCCCCAAGCACCGGTGATAACTGCTTGCATGGAATACAACTGTCCGAATAAAAATCTACCAGAACCGGCAGTGGACTTTTCAGGACTTTTTCTTCAAAATTGTCTTTATTGATTCGCTGTGCCATGGTTCCTCCTATCCCTCTACTTTGCGGACGATCAGGTTATAAGTTCCATCCTCGTTATCCACCAGTTTTAAGATCTGATGTCCTTCTTCCTTGACGCTGCGCGGTACGTTCTGTACCGGCTCGCCATCGTTCATGCGGATGGCAATGACTTCGCCATCGTCTAACTCTTCTAACGCTACCTTTGCCTTTACAAAAGTGAGCGGGCATACTTTATCGGTAATATCTACTGTCTCATCGATTGCAATTCCTGCGATTTCCATTTCTTCCCTCCTGTTTCTTCTTATTATAAATGCTTTTTTGCTGCTCTAAATACTTACTTTCCCTCGTAAGCATCTTTGATCTTCTTGCGGAATTCTTCTTCGCCGACACGCTGTAATGTCAGACGGAAACGCTCTCCCGGATTTGCATGATCTCTGAAAAAATCAATCGCTGCATCGGTGACACGGAACAGTGTCTCTTTGTCATGTACGATTGGAAGAAGCTGCTCGCCTTTATAGATCTGATTTCCGAACAATCCACCGAAAGAAACCAGATATCCGCTGTTTCCTTCCCACGCATCCGTCGGACAGGATTTCACGCAACGGCCGCAGTAGTTACACTGATCACGGTTGATCGTCACTTTGTTTCCCTCACACTTGATTGCACCCTGACGGCACGCCTTTTCGCAGACACCGCAGCCGATACATTTATCCTCTGCCCAGGAAACTTCCATGCCGCCTTTGATTCCGATATCATTTTCCTCTGCCTTTAAGCAGTTATTCTGACATCCGGTCACACCAAATTTGAACTTGTGAGGAAGTTCGCGTCCAAAATAGTGCTCATCTAACTCCTGCGCCAGTGAATAGGTATCGATACATCCGCTTGGACAGATCTCCGATCCCTGACAGGCCGTGACGGTACGGACTCTCGGTCCGCAGACACCCGGTTTCACGCCGCCTTTTGCAAGCTCTGCTTTTACTTCCTCGATATTCTCAAAATTGACAAACGGAATCTCGATTCCCTGTCTGGATGTCATATGTATATAGCCTTTTCCGTACTTTTCCGCAACCTCTGCCACGGTCTTAATATTTTCTGCAGTCAGATTACCTCCAACTACCTGGATTCTGAGTGAGAAAAATCCTTTCTGTTTCTGCCTCATGAACCCGCCTTTTTTTAATGCTGCATAATCAACTCCCGCCATCTTTACACTCCTTATCTTTTCTGATTTTTCAATATCCTAGTATTTTACTGTGCTTTTCTATTGTAACACTTTAAAGTGCCCGTTTTAAAGTATTACTGTAACACTTTGATATATTTTTTTCGTTTTTTAAGAAAGGCTCTCAATCGCCTGCTTAAAATCCCAGATCAGATCATCAATATCCTCAATTCCGACGCTGACGCGCACCAGATCATCAAATACACCGCCCGCCTTCTTTTCTTCCTCTGTGCTGTGTACACTAATGGTCGATTCCGGATGGATGACAAGTGTTTTGGTATCGCCGATATTTGATACCTTAAGCGGATATTTTAATGCATTGATAAATGCAAATGCCCGCTCCTTACTGCCAAGCCTTAATGTAAAGATACCGCCGTAATGACCGTCAAACTGGCTTTTTGCGATTTCATGCCAGTCGCTTGTCTCTAACCCTGCATAATTTACCGTAATGTCTTTATAGTTTTCTTCGATATAAGCCGCAAGCTGCATTGCATTGTCGCAGATACGCTCCATGCGAAGTCCTAACGTCTCAAGCCCAATGCTGTTTAAAAATGCATTTTGCGGCGAAAGACAGGCCCCTGTGTTGCGGAACAGTCCGTTTCTCAGTTTTGCAGTATATGCAAACGGTCCAAATTTTACAAAATCACGCATGCCCGGATATTTTTTTGTATCCCACTTAAATGTTCCGCCGTCTGTGATGACTCCGCTGATGGAGTTGCTGTTTCCATTGATGTATTTCGAAGTAGAGTTGACTACAATGTCTGCTCCCAGTGAAAGCGGTTTTACCAGATATGCGGTGGCTGCTGTGTTGTCAATGATAAGCGGTACGCCATTCTCATGTGCCAGCTTTGCCAGCGCTTTGATATCTGTCACATCCAGTCTCGGATTTCCAAGCGTCTCTGCAAAATAAAGTCTCGTGTGTGCGTTGGTCGCTTTACAGAATGCATCGAGATCATTGTTTTCGACATAATGAGTCGTGATGCCAAATGCTTCAAGATCCCGGAAAAGATCGATACTTCCTCCATAAAGGCTTGCGCTTGATACGATCTCATCTCCCGCCTGTAAGATATTTGCAAATGCATTGAACATCGCAGCCATTCCGGATGCACAGGCAACACTTGATTTACCGCCCTCTAACACGGTCATTCTTTTTTCAAATGCCTCCACCGTCGGATTATTGATCCTCGTATAGGAAAATCCCGGAGCCTGATTATGAAATATTTTTTCCAGACGCTCCGCCGACTCCTGCTCAAATGCACTTGACTGGTAAATTGGTGTTAATGTTGCTCCTGTCTGCGGTTCACCCCGAAAAGCACCGTGCAGCAAAGATGTATTAAATTTCACGGTATCGCTCCTTTCATTTCCTACTTGTCATATAGGAATATTATGTTTTAACTGAGTATAGCAGTAAAGATAATAAATTGCAAGAAGTTTTTTCCACTTTTTTCTATTTTTCTATTTTTGCGGATTGGATGACCGGAAGCGGTGTCGGACGTTACGAATGATATGATTTGCGGGCAGGATTGAAATTGTATGCATTCGTTTTATTTAATGATATAATGAAGAGAATAAAATGGAAGTTGTGGGAATAAAAAATATGGAATTAAGACTATTGCGCTATTTTTTGACAGTGGCAAAAGAACAGAGCTTTACAAAAGCAGCAGAACAATTGCATATTACTCAGCCAACGCTTTCCAGGCAAATGGCTGCATTGGAAGATGAGCTTGGAATTACATTGTTTCTTCGAAATGGGAAAAGGACTACCCTTACTGATGAAGGAATTTTATTAAAAAGACGTGCCTTGGAAATCCTTAATCTTGAAGAAAAAACACTGAAGGAACTGAAGGGAAACGAAGATATTGTAGAGGGCACTATAACCATTGGATGCGGTGAATTTGCGGCAGTAGAGACCTTGGCAAGGATATGTAAAACGTATAAAGAAAAATACCCACTGGTTCAGATTTCACTTCATACCGCAACAGCAGATACGGTTTACGAGATGATGAAAAAAGGACTTGTAGATATTGCATTATTCTTGGAACCAGTGGACACCGAAGGGCTGGATTATATTCGGATTGCAGATTGTGATCATTGGTGTGTCGGAATGCGACCGGATGATCCGCTGGCAGAAAAAGAGCTTATAAAAAAAGAAGACCTCTTCGGAAAGCCATTGATTCTGCCCGAAAGAATGAATATTCAAAGTGAACTTGCCAATTGGTTTGGAAAAGATTTTTCGAACTTGCAGATTGCTTTTACGAGTAATCTTGGAACCAATGCGGGAGTTATGGCGGCAAATGGATTGGGTTATCCAATATCAATCGAAGGTGCCGCAAAGTATTGGAGAGAGGACATTCTTGTACAGCGAAGAATTTCTCCCGAAATCATGACAAGTACTGTGATTGCCTGGAGACGAAACATCCCATATTCTCTGTCAGTCAGTAAAATGATAGAGGAAATAAATGCTTTTCAGGCATAGAATAGAATTCAATATAAGCATTAGACATAATAAAATAATAGGGTATAAAATAGATGTATAAGAGAATTTCAAATCTTATACATCTATTTTTATATAAGAAATTCGCAAAGAAAGGGACTTTTTATTATGAGTAAAAAATTAGTGGCATTTTTCAGTGCATGCGGAACAACAAAAAAAGCAGCAGAGATGATTGCAGAGGAAGCAAAAGCGGATTTATTTGAGATTGAGCCGAAAGTTCCATATACAAAGGCTGATCTTGACTGGATGAATAAAAAATCCCGAAGCAGTGTAGAAATGAGTGATAAGAAATACAGACCGGAGATCATGGAGAAAGAGATGGATATGAGTTCTTATGATGAAATCCTTCTTGGATTTCCAATCTGGTGGTATGTGGCTCCGACAATCATCAATACATTTTTAGAAACTTATGATTTTGGCGGTAAAAAGATCGTGCTTTTTGCAACATCCGGTGGAAGTGGATTCGGTAATACTGTAAAGGAATTGCAGCCATCCACACCAGATGCGGTGATCACAGAAGGCAGTCTGTTAAATCGTGGAACAAAACAGGAAATCAGTGAGTGGGTAAAATCTTTATAAATAACAGTGCTATGGAGGTATACAGAATATGGAAAAAATAGTACAGACAGCAGGACGAAATGCACTTGGTGAATTTGCACCGGAGTTTGCACATTTTAATGATGATGTGCTTTTCGGTGAAAACTGGAACAACCAGGATATTGATATAAAAACAAGAAGTATCATTACAGTGGCTGCTCTGATGGCTTCCGGAATTACGGATTCTTCTTTAAAATATCATCTTCAAAATGCCAAAAATCATGGTGTGACACAAAAAGAGATTGCTGCAGTGATCACACATGTCGCATTCTATGCAGGATGGCCAAAAGCATGGGCTGTTTTCAATCTTGCCAAGGAAGTGTGGGAGGCAGATGAAGGAGATTTTCCATACGAAGAGGAAGCAATGCGGGCGCATGCAAAAGAGATGGTATTCCCAATTGGTGCACCAAATGATGGCTTTGCACAGTATTTTTCTGGCAGAAGTTTTCTTGCACCGATCTCCACTTCTCAGATTGGAATTTTCAATGTGACATTTGAACCTGGATGCAGAAATAACTGGCACATCCATCACGCAAAAAGTGGAGGTGGGCAGATTTTAGTATGTATTGCCGGAAGAGGATATTATCAGGAAGAGGGAGAAGATGCTGTAGAAATGAAGCCTGGTGACTGTATCAATATTCCGGCAGAAGTGAAACACTGGCATGGTGCCGCACCGGATGAATGGTTTTCTCATCTGGCAATTGAAGTACCTGGTGAAGAGATATCGAATGAATGGTGTGAGCCGGTTGCCTATGAAATATATAAATTGCTCCGATAACTTCCTCTGCTTCTTCCTCTGTAAGTCCAAGTGTACGAAGTTTCAGAAGCTGTTCATCTATAATGGCATAATGTTAATGGCTTACCGCCAATGTTTGTTAGTGATTTCCCGCACAGCCATACTTATCCTCGCCACAATGATGCTCTCCGCATGAATGACCATCCTCATGATCGTGGTGTGTACAGTGAACATCCGGATTGTATGTCAGATTGCCTTCAAGATATGCTTTTACAGCTTCGTCTGCATCACCTGATACTCCACCGAACAGTTTTATTCCCGCAGCAGCAAGTGCAGCCTGTGCTCCTCCACCGATGCCACCACAGATCAGAACATCTATATCTGTTGAATTAAGAAATCCTGCAAGTGCACCATGTCCCTGTCCGTTTGTGTCCACAACCTGTGTGTTAACAATTTTGTTGTCCTCAAGATCGTACACTTTAAACTGCTCTGTGTGTCCGAAATGCTGAAAAATCTGTCCGTTTTCGTATGTCACTGCTATTCTCATTTTATCCTGTCTCCTTTATGATTTCTGTTTTACTGCTTATTATTATAGTTACATATCACAATCCTATCTGTGATAGTCACATTTCTGGCACTGTTTCATCTCATTTTCCACATCTTCCTTATAGAAAATATCTGACCACCGGCAGATACTCTGCAATATCGGAACAACCGAATTTCCTTTTCCCGTAAGTGAATACTCAACTCTTGGAGGAATCTCATCATATGATTTCCGGTCGACAATACCATCGGCTATGAGATCTTTTAACGTTGCTGCTAAAACTGCGTCTGTGATGTTATACATTTCTTTCCGTATCTCGCTGTAACGCAGTTTTTTATCGGCGGAAAGCACACATATAATACGCGATTTCCATTTGCCACCAAAGACCGAAAGACCGTATTCAAGCGGGCAACGGATATCAGCCTCTAATTTTTTTCTGTATTTTGCCATAAAAAACACCATTTTTCGCATATCAAGTTTATGTGTAAGCACAAATCCTGCGTGTGAAAAATATTATTTTTCACACTAATCACCTGCAGGTTTTTCGTAACTGCTCAGAATCTCTGAGCCAATTACATGTATTATAACCTAAAGGTAATCTTTTTTGAAGTAACTATGAAATTTATTAGTGACCTTAACATTTAAATGAAAACCAACCCATTGCGCATTTCCCCTGCCTGTGATACCATAATGAGCAAATTTGCCATCTTTTTTTAACCAATACAAAAGACTTTTGCAGGAAGGAATCCCCTATGAAAAAGCACAAAAGCATTACCATCCTTCTGATGTGTATGTTACTCCTCGTGTCTGTCTGCGCAGGCATTTTATTTGGAAGCGTGAATATTGCATTCAAAGATATCTTAAATTGTCTGACCGGGGCAGACCGCAGTTCTACTTCTTATATTTTAATCACTACCGTGCGCATTCCGCGCGTGCTCGGCGGACTTTTTGCCGGGATCGGGCTGTCCTGTTCGGGTGTGATCTTACAGGGCGTAATGAACAATTCGCTGGCAAGTCCAAGCACGATCGGTGTCAATTCCGGCTCCGGTTTTGCAGTCATGCTCGCCATGATCTTTTTCCCGGCAAACTCATTTGCACTTCCGGTCTTTGCGTTTTGCGGCGCCCTGATCACCACACTGCTGATCTTTTTTCTGGCTGCGCTCTCAGACAGTTCAAGGACTACGATCATTCTTGCCGGTATTACAGTCTCCAGTTTTTTAAGTGCAGGCATCAACACGATCAAACTTTTAAATACGGATATCACGGTGAATCTGACGTCTTTTCTGATCGGTTCCCTCTCCGGGCTTACCCTAAGCAGGCTGATCCTGCCGTGCCTCTGTATTGCTATTGCATTCTTTGTTTCCCTGTTTCTCGCACAGCCGTTAAATATGCTCGGGCTTGGGGATGACATCGCGCGCTCCCTCGGCCTGCGCGTTTCACTCACCCGCTTTTTGCTTCTGTCCCTTGCGAGCATCCTTGCCGGATGTGTCGTCAGTTTCGCCGGTCTGCTCGGCTTTATCGGACTGATCATCCCGCATATCTGCAGGCGGCTTTTTGGCAATGATGCACGTTTTCTTTTGCCGTGCTCCGCACTTTTGGGCGGCAGTTTTGTACTGTTATGTGACCTGCTCGGACGGATGATCTTCTCTCCATTTGAGCTGCCCGCCGGGATTATCATGTCGTTCGTCGGCGGGCCGTTTTTCCTGTATCTGTTACTGAAAAAGAAAGGAGGGCGAAGAGTCCATGCTTGAATTTCGCAATGTTTCCGTTTCCTGTCAGCACACGCCGATCTTAAACAACATCTCATTAACTTTCCGTGACGGGGAGATCACCACGATCCTTGGTCCGAACGGCTGCGGCAAGACTACCCTGATCCAGTGCTTAAACGGTGCTTCCACGGTGACCGCCGGACAGATATTCTTAAACGGACAGGATTTTCTTAAAATTTCCCCGAAAGAACGTGCAAGAGAAATTTCCCTGCTCCCACAGGTCCGCACGATCATTCCTGCTATTCCGGTTAAAATGCTTGTGGAACACGGGCGTTTTCCTTACCTTGGATTTTCCCGCCGGAAATCAAAGGAGGACACTGAAATTGTAAACCGTGCCATGGAATTTACCCACATCAGCCAGTATGCTGACCAGTATGTCGACACGCTCTCCGGCGGTATCAGACAGCGCGTGTTTTTTGCCATGGTGTTAGCGCAGGATTGTGATTACATCGTGTTGGACGAGCCGACCACCTATCTCGACCTGACCGGGCAGCGCGAATTTTACGCCATGATAAAGGAATTAAAAAAACAGGGAAAAACGATTATTCTGATCTTACATGATCTGAGTCAGGCGGTGCGCATCTCAGATACGCTGGTTGTCATGAACCGCGCCGGTTCCAGATCTCTTGATGAAGCAGCGCATGCCGGTACAGACTCTGATGTTAAAGCAACTGATTTTCCCGGCAGCATCGCCATGGTTGGCACGCCCCAGGAGTGTCTGCAGTCGCATGTGATCGAGGATGTGTTTCAGACAAGCTGGAAAAGGTTTACGGATGAAAATGGGGAGTATTACTTTTTTGAGTAATACTCTTTTTTGTATGAATTTTTATGATTATGAAGCAGAGGATGCAAGATGCAATGTTGTGAAAATGGATGCCTACAAGGGGAAGGTCGTTCTTGTTGTAAACACGGCTACCCGCTGTACAAATATCTGAAAGAACAGAAAGGCTTCGGAGGATTTGATCCAAACCACCCTCTCACCCCGCCAACACTTTGATCTACAAGATCCCTGCCGTAAGTTACACCGCAAAACGCAGGGTTAATGACAGAGTTTACCCAACTGCATGTAACAACTGTTCTACTTTCCTTTTAAATTCATAAAACAGGTCAATATATTGTTCCACGATCGTTTTGCAATAATGTTTGACAATTTCACAATCGTAGTCATGTGCAAGCTGGTTTCTTACTTTTAGCATTTCCATCCGTGCATCATCTGAAATCAATTCTGCTTTATAGGATGTTTTGAGCACTTCACGCGGCGAACTCGCAATAAAGCCTGTCATTGCATAATATTCTATCAGTATATCTTTCATAACTTTCCATGCCAGATCAAATGTGATGCTAAATTTTGCACTGGTTCCACTCAATACAAAAGAATCCGAAAGATCCCGCTGTTTTGTTCTGCAAGTGCATCAAAATCCTTCATACCGGACACGGCAACATCAATGTCACTTCTCTCCAGTGCTGTTCCTTTCGCTCTGGAGCCAAATAAGATCACCTCCACCGCCGAAAAATGTCTGCAAAGTTCTGCAACCGCCTGTATTACTTCTTCCGCCCTCACAAATACTACCTGCCTTTTCACATATTGAAATCATTTTAGCAGACGTTGCCGGCAATAGCAACAATTGCCTTTGACGTGTATCTATGTTTTAATGTAATGGTATTGAGGGCAATCGGCGCATCCGAGTTGTAAATACACTATTTGCCCAAACATCACGTACTACAAATATATCCATCATAAGAAAGGACATATCAATGGAAAAAATATTAAATGATATCAATACCCTTGGAAATTTCTGTGGAAAACGGGATGTCGATGAACTGACACCGGAAAAATTAGAAGAAAAAAATGGTCTGAAAAAAGCAGATGTTATGGTTCTGTTTGGAGGCAGTATCCTCGCAGGCGGGGATGTACTCGCCAAAGCAATGCAGGATCATATTGCAAAAAAATATATCATTGTCGGCGGTGCAGGACACACAACAGAAACTTTGCGTCAACGTGTCCAAAATGAATATCCGGCAATCGAAACAGCCGGTCTGACAGAAGCTGAAATCTTTAACCGATATTTAGATCATGTTTACGGATATCAGGCAGATTATTTGGAGACCCGTTCCACCAACTGTGGCAACAACATCACCTATCTTTTAGAACTGCTCCGGTACTGCAAAATTCCATGTGACAGTATCATCTTATGCCAGGATGCAACGATGCAGAACCGTATGGATGCCGGTCTGCGCAAATATGCCCCTGATATGAACATCATTAACTATGCTGCCTATCGTGCAACTGTGACAGAAGAAAATGGCAGCCTATGCTACGCAGAACCGATCCATGGGATGTGGGATATAGAACGCTATGTAAATCTTTTGATGGGAGAAATTCCACGGCTTACAGATGATGCCAGCGGTTACGGTCCGTCGGGGAAAGACTTTATTGCACATGTGGAAATACCATCTGCAGTGCAGGCTGCGTTTGATGAATTAAAAGGGATTTATGGAGATAAAATCCGAGAAGCAAATCCGCAGTACGCATCCCGGAAATCTTGAATATATTTCACCTAAAAAGAGGAACCCGACATGAACAAACAGGAAATTTACACCTGCCTGAAAGATCACAACATCTGGCACGAGATCACAGAACACAAAGCTGTTTTCAATATGGAAGAACTGGCAGACATCGAAATTCCACACCCGGAATCAGATGCCAAAAATCTCTTTGTCCGAGATGATAAAAAGAAAAACTATTATCTCATCACCGTAAAAGGTGATAAACGCGTTAACTTAAAGAATTTTCGCCAGCAGAACGGCACACGCCCTTTAAGTTTTGCATCCGAAGAAGATCTGATGCGCCTTCTTCGCCTGACACCGGGTTCCGTCACGCCGTTCGGCGTTTTAAATGACGAAGAACGGAGCGTGCAGGTCTTTATCGACAGTTATTTTCTGGATGAAACAGGTCTGATCAGTGTGCATCCAAATGAAAATACGGCTACCGTATTGTTAAAAACAGAAGATTTATTACAGATCATAAAAGATCACGGAAACACAGTTCATGTTGTTTCCATCTAATCATAAATGAGGGGCAAAATACCTTTTGACCCTCATATCATAATATACAAAGAGGAAGCACACTCTGCTTTAAATGTGATCCATTCACTGCAGTATGCTTCCTCTTTTTTTAATTACAACTCCATCTCTGCCGTCTCCCCGATCACAATAACCGCCGGAGACTGCATCCCGGATTCTTTTACTTTTTCTGCAATATCAAAAAGTGTTCCACGCACACTTACCGTTTTTCCATCAAAATTTCCCTGCACCACTGCTGCCGGTGTTTCCGGAGATTTTCCATACTCCATCAGCCGTCCGGCTAGTTTTGAAAGCTGGTGCATTCCCATCAGAAATACAAGCGTGCCCTCCACTGCCACAAGTTCTTTTAGTCCTTCCGGCAGACTGTCCGCAGTGCCTTTCGTATGTGCCGTCACCACATGAAAACTTCGGCTTTTTCCACGGTGTGTTACCGGGATTCCTGCTGCCGCCGGAACCGCAATGGCAGATGTGATTCCCGGCACTTCTGTCACCGGGATTCCTTTCGCCTTTAACGCTTCCATTTCCTCACTGCCTCTGCCGAAAACAAACGGATCTCCGCCTTTTAAGCGCACCACGCGTTTGCCTTTCTTCGCATGTTCGATCAGGATCGCATTGATTTCTTCCTGTTCCCTGCTATGTACACCGATCCGTTTCCCGACATAAATTTTTTCACAGCTCTCCGAAGCGTGGTCTAACAGACGCGCATCGATCAGATCGTCATAGACAAGCACCTCGGCTCTCCGTATTGCATTTAAACCGCGCAGTGTGATCAGGTCATATGCACCACAGCCCGCACCGACGAGCGTTACCATGCCTGTACTGACAATTTTTTCCAATCCAGTCTGTTCCGCACTCTGGCAATAATCTCTGATCCGCTGCCTCGTCTCTTTCTCATCCGGCACGCGGTTTTCATCCATGCAAAGCTGGGCTGTCTCTTTCAAAAATCTGGCTCTGATCCTGTCATCTGCAATCATTTTTTTTGCAGGTTCCCGGATTGATTCTAAATAATCAAGGATCTCTTCCATCTGATTTGGAAGTTCTCTCGCCATGCGGCTTCTTAATTCTGCCGCGATCTGCGGACTGGCTCCTGCGGTGGAGATTCCCGCGGTCAGTTTTCCTTCTTTCACAAGAGACGGAAATAGAAAACCGCAGTAATCTTTGTCATCCACCACATTGACTAAAATTCCTTTTTCCTGACACAGTGCGCTGATCCTGTGGTTTAATTCCCTATCATCGGTTGCCGCAATGACAAATGCACAGCCCTCGATATCCTCCGGCACAAAGGGACGCTCCTCACACATAAATGCCGGATCCTGTTTTAATTTGTCCATAATATCCGGTGCTATTATGGTAATCTTTGCACCGAATGGCTTCACCTTTTCTGCCTTGTGTGCTGCAATCCTGCCGCCACCCACGATCAGGCCTTTTTTATTTTCTATATCAATAAAAAACGGAAAATATGCCATTTTCAAACCAAACCTTTCTCACTCCGCCTCCGGGTACAGAATATCTGCCAGCTGCTTATAAGCCTCTCCCCATTTTGCATTCGGTTTTAAGTTGAATAAGCGCTTATCAAGGATATAATAATGATCATTTTTCACAGCGGTCAGGGATGCCCATGCCGGGTTTGATGTCAGAAGATCTTCCACATTTTTCATAGCGGCATCGCTGTCATTTCCCTGAATTGTCACAAAAATATACTGTGGATCAGCCGCAATGATCGCCTCCATGCTGAGGTCATCTAACAGGCTCTCGTCGCTGTCTGCGATATTCACACATCCAAGGTCTGCCAACATTTCCCCGCAGACATTTCCGTCACTGCCCTTGGCCTTTACATTGCTTGATGCTGCCCGAAGGAATAATACAGTCGGATTACTGCCGTCCGCTCTCTGCTTCATTGCCTCTACTTCTTTCTGCACCTCAAGACCATTTTTCTGATAGAGATCATCTCTGCCGGTGATCTGTGTACAGATGGAAAGCATATTTAAATAATCATCAAAATTTGCAACGTCAAAATAGGCAACGGTAATTCCTGCCTGTGTCAGTGTTTCCTCCATTGCAACGTCTGCATCCGTATTGGCACTTGCGATCACAAAATCAGGCTCCGCTGCAATGAGCTGCTCGACATCCGGCTCCAAAATGCTTCCAAGATTTACCACACTCTCATCAAGGTCTAAACCAAGGCTCTCCCAGGAATCATTTGCTGCTGCAACAACATTTCCGCCTGCTAACATCCATACATCCGTAAAACTTCCGATCAGCATTGCCACACGATCAGCAGATTTCACTGTCACCTCACGTCCGAGATCATCGGTAAAAGTATAACCCTGTGTCTGTGTTTCGGTATTTGTTTCCAATGTCTCAGTCCCGGCTTCTGATGATCCAGCGTCTACTTCCAGTGTCTCAGACAGTTCCATATCTGCTTTACTGTCTGTTTTCTGCTCAGCCACAGCCGGCACATTCCCTGCTGTTTCATCTGCGGAAGTCTCCTTTGCTCCCCCGCAGCCGGCAGAAAGAAGCAGCGCTGCAAGCACGCCTGTCAGTGCCAGTTTCTGATAAATTTTTTTCATGTTTTTCATCCTCCGTAAGTTGTTTCTACATTTTTGACATTATATTTTTTGTTGCTTTTTTTGTCAACTATACAGGTCTCGCAGAGGGATTAAAATTTCAAGGCATAAATTTGACTTTTTCATCATTAATTGCTATAGTGGGAAACGTTCCATACAAATGCTAGGGGTGCTGTTTATACCATATGGTATTGACAACGTGCTGAGAGATGATTTCATCGACCCTTATTACTTGACCCGGATAATACCGGCGTAAGGAAGCGTTTTCTTTTACTTTATTCTGGTAAAAAACAATCCCCCGTGTTTGTAGACAATAAAATGTACGCTCCGCGAACATTCTATTATCATGAATTAGGATTCTGGTGTCAAAAGGTGGCTCACAACTTAGCGATTGTCAAATTGCACAAAGTTGGGACTCGTTTTGTGACTTTGGGATAAAATTAAAAAATCTTAGTATGCCTGTTAATGCATAGTGTTTTGCTGCCATGGATGGCAGCAAAAGTCTTAACGTCCCATGGACGGGACGTTTAAGACGTACACGTCACTCCTGGAAAATCTAAATCAGGCATACTTAGTTTTTCTTATTTTCGGACAGCGGAACAAAATAGATCCGACTTTGTGCAACTTGACAGTCAAAAATTGAAAACCACCTTTTGATACCAGAATCCAATCAGAAAAACAAGGAGGAAAATCCGTGCCCAATGTGGGCATTGCTCCTGCAATGGCAGTCGCATTTTCCTTCGGAAAACAAGGAGGATTTATGAATAACTTTTTTGCTACACCGGAAGGAGCCTGGGGAGACGGCTCCGTACATCTTACGATCACCGGAATCGTGATCGTTGTCGTTATCATCGCATTACTGCTCATCGTTGCAGCGTTTGTGCGTCAGAAAAATGCAAGCCGCAAAGCAGCTCTGACTACCAAACAGCTTGTTTACTCTGCGGTTGCCATTGCACTTGCCGTGGTATGTTCCATGATCAAACTGTTTGAAATGCCAATGGGTGGCTCCGTCACATTACTTTCCATGCTTTTTATCGTTCTGATCGCATACTGGTATGGTCCTTATGTCGGCATCATGACAGCCGTTGCATATGGTCTGGTACAGTTTGTAACGGAACCGATCTTCTACACGATCCCACAGATGCTGCTTGACTATCCGCTCGCATTCGGTGCGCTTGGTCTTGCCGGATTTTTCAATAAGAAAAAATGGGGACTTCAGATTGGATATGTAGTCGGCGTTTTCGGACGTTTCATCTTTTCCACGATCTCTGGCATTGTATTTTTCGCATCCTATGCACCGGAAGGCATGAACCCGATCCTTTATTCTTTAGGATATCAGGCCTCCTATCTGGTACCGGAAGCAGTCATTACACTGATCATTATCAGCATACCGCCGGTTGCCAAAGCACTGGCACACGTAAAACAGAATGCAGTAGAAGCATAAAATCAAAAAAACAGCCATACCGTTTTTATTTCAAAGCGGTACGACTGTTTTTTTAGTTTTTTTAGTTCTTTTATGTATTAATCCAACAGCATCTGTACGCATCCATACATTCCGGCATCATTTCCAAGTCCTGCAGGCACAAACTTTGTGTTGCGGCAGGCATGGAAGGATGTCTCCATAAAATGCTTCTGGATGCTCTCGATCAGGATACTTCCTGCTTTGGAAACACCACCACCGATGACAACAACTTCCGGGTCAACCACACATGCAATATTAGATAAGGTAGATCCTAAGATTCCGCAGACTTCATCCACTAAACCAAGTGCCACTGCATCTCCGCTCTTTGCCTCATCAAACACATCTTTTGCAGTCAGTTCCGGGAAGTTTCTAAGGCTTGTCTCATCGTTGGTCTTAGCAAGTTTTCTCTTTGCCACACGAACGATACCGGTTGCGGAAGTGTACTGCTCTAAGCATCCGTACTGTCCACAGTTACATGCCTCGATCTCATCATGATTTACGGTAATATGTCCGATCTCACCGCCTGCTCCGTTAAATCCTGCAACGACCTTTCCATCTACGATGATACCGCCGCCGACACCGGTTCCAAGTGTTACCATGATAACGTCTTTACAGCCTTTTGCTGCCCCCTGCCACATCTCTCCGAGAGCTGCAACGTTGGCATCATTTCCTGCTTTGACCTTAAGACCTGTCAGATTTCCGAGTTCTTCCTCTACATTCACGATTCCCCAGCCTAAGTTTACACAGCGGTTTACAACACCGTTGCTCTTAACCGGACCTGGAACACCGATTCCAACACCCTGTACATCATCTTTGCTGATGCCTTCCTGTGCCAGTTTATTATCAACTGCCTGTGCGATATCAGACAGGATTGCTGCTCCGTTATTTTCCGTGTTGGTCTTTATCTCCCATTTATCGATCAACTTGCCGTTTGTTTCAAAAAAACCGATCTTACAGGTAGTTCCCCCGACATCAATTCCAAATGCATACTTTTTCATTTTCGATCCTCCAGTGTTCTTCGCAGCAACATACCTGCCACGCGTTTTTTTTTGCTCATATTAAGGTAATGATAACGTTTCCAAATTTGTATGTCAAGCCTTCATCAGTGCTTTCTGCATTCCAAATCTGCTCTGTTGTTTCTGTGTTCTGCTGCTCACTGCTGTCGTTCGCCTTGTTGTTATTGCTGCAGTTAGTCTTACTGCTCCTGCTGCTGATCTTGTTGCTGTTGTTGTTCCTGCTGTTGTTGCTGTTGCTGCTCCTGCTGCTGATCTTGTTGCTGTTGGTCCTGCTGCTGATCTTGTTGCTGTTGTTGCTGTTGTTGCTGCTCCTGCTGCTGTTGCTGCTGTTCCTGTGGTTGCTGCTGTTCCTGTTGCTGCTGTTCCTGTGGTTGCTGCTGATCCTGTGGCTTCTGGTCCTGTTGTTGCTGCTGTTCCTGTTGCTGCTGATTCTGATCCTGCTGCCCGGCATTTTCATCCACGTTCTGATCCGGATTTTCTTCCGTATCTTCCTGACGGAATACATGAACCTCATCCGACACCTGCGCATATGGCAGAAACTCCATCGGGGAAAGCCCTTCATGCGCCTTTAACATAAACTTCTGCCAGATCGTACCCGGATAAGTTGATCCCATGAGTTTGTCAAGTTTTTTCGGCATATCATACCCCACCCACACGCTTGTTGTATAATATCTCGTATAGCCTACGAACCATCCATCTTTCTGATCGTTGGATGTACCTGTTTTTCCAGCTGATGGCATACTGCCAAGTCCGAGTCCATGTGCCGTTCCGCTTGTGATAACACCTTTTAAAACATCTGTCATCATGCGCGCTGCGTTCTGTTTATACACAGCCTCCTCCGTCTGTTCAGATGCATAAACTTCATTGCCATCCGCATCTAATATCTTAACGATACAGGTCGGTGTCCGGTAATTTCCATCATTTTCAATCGCTGCGTAACCGGATGCCATCTCTAGCGCAGACACACCATTTGTAAAACCGCCAAGTGCCGTTGCCGGTCTGTAATCATTGGCATCAAGTTTTGCAAAATTCATGTTTTCAAGATAAGAAAGACCTACTTCCGGTGTCAGCTCCTCATATAATTTCCATGCGATCGTATTGACAGACTTTTCCACTGCAGTCCGTACTGTGATCTGTCCTAAATAAGATCCGTTTGCATTTCTTGGACCGTCCTCGATCGGCTCATCTTTAACTACCGAATCCGGCGTATAACCGCGTTCAAAAGAAGGTGTATAGACCGTGAGCGGCTTAATGGCACTCCCCGGCTGTCTGTAACTCTGAAATGCACGGTTTAACGTATACCCGGAAAAATCCTGGCTTCTTCCACCCACGATCGCCCTGACATAACCATTGTCATTGTCAATGCAGACCGCTGCAGACTGCAACGCATATACACCCTCATCATTGACCTCCGTAAAACCAGCAAGCGCATCATTTACAGAATCCTGTAGTTCCTGCTGTAAATTCAGATCAAATGATGTGTAGATCCGGTATCCGGCAGTATACAATTTTTTCTGGCATTCATTATAAAGCTTCTCATATGCTTCATCATATTTTGCTTTTTCATCTTCCGAAGAAAACTGATATTGAAAATGGAAATCTTCATTTTCCATTAGTGCTCTTGCTGCACAGTAATAAGTGTAAGTCTCTACATAATCATTTTTTGCCAGTGCCTCCGGGCGGTCTAATGCGATTACCTGACCTAACGCCTTATCATATGCAGTCTGGGATATTTTTCCATCATCAAGCATATTTTTTAAAATACGGTTTCTTCTTTTGTAGGTGTTTGTGATATTCGTAACAGGATCATAAAGCGTCGGATTATTGGGAATAGCACATAAAAATGCCTGCTCTGACAGATCAAGATCCTGCACATCCCGGTTAAAATACCCGCGGCTTGCTGACTGAATCCCATAATATCCGTTTCCAAAGTAAATATTATTAAGATAAAATTCGAGAATTTCGTCCTTTGTATATTTCTTTTCAAGTTCTCTTGCAATATACATTTCCTCAACTTTTCTCTGCCATGTTTTTTCCTGGCTTAAGAAAATATTTCTTGCAAGCTGCATTGTGATCGTACTGCCGCCCTGCGTCGCCTCTCCATTTTCGATCATCGCCTTTACCGCACGTACAAGCGCCCGGTAATCAATTCCATTATGCCGGAAAAATTTTTTATCCTCTATGCTGACAATTGCACATATCACATTACTTGGAATATCTGTGATCGAAAGATAATAAGAATCTTTTCCACCTTTTAGTGTAGAGATCACGCTTTCATCGGAAGCATAAACAATACTGGTCTGGTTAGCTTTAAATGTTTCTTTATTGGAATAACGCACCAGTTCCACCGCCTGCGTCTTTAAGTCCTTTACTTCTTCTGCGTAACCGCCAAAATAATACCAGCATGCTCCCGCGATCACTGCAAGAAGCAGAACAATCTGCATCTTTGCCAAAAACCAGAACATACGGTATTTCTTCTTTTTCCTTTTTCTGGCTGTCATAACTGCATCACCTCTATTTCAAAACAATTTTATGATATGTAATCCCTGCCCGTTCCATTAATTCCATCTCACGTTTCTGACAGGTAAAAATCAAAATCTGTCTCCCCTGCTCTCTCCTGACAATCCCATCAAGTGCACAAAGTGTCTGCATCAGACGTTTCTCGTCATACATTCCAAATGCTTCATCAAAAATGACAGGCATAGGCTCCTCTTTTGTCACGATTTCTCCGACAGCAAGACGAAATGCCAGATAAATCTGTTCTAACGTTCCATGGCTTAACGCTTCCGGCATGACTTCTTTTCCATCTGCTAAAATAAAAAGTTTTCCATCTTCTTTTACAATGGCATGATCATATTTTCCCGCTGTAAGCTGTGACATCCATTTTGAGACGGCACTGCCAAGTTCATCGAGGCTTTCCTCATAGTATTCGCTTGAAAGGCGGTCAATTTCTGCCGCTGCAAGTTCTAATGCGCGGATATCTTCTAACAACTCCCGTTCCTGCTCTTCCGGCTGCTTCGCCTCTTCCATATCCTGCATGATATTATAACGTCTTGTCTCTTTTTCAGACAAAGACTCTTTGAGACTGAGGAGCATACGCTCTGCCTGCCTTAGCCCGGCATCTACATATGTTTCCTGCGTCACACCCTCTATATCGCTCTTTTGTGCTGACATATATGCCTCTTTTTTTGCCTGTTCCACCGCATAACGGATTCCCACATAAAGTCCGCAAAGAATCATACCTGCAAAAAAGACTGCCTGCAAAATAAAAAAAAGACGAGACGGATATGAAGTAACATAATGTACTGCTATATTGACAAGCAGTGCCGAAGCACAGATTCCGATCCCTGCCATACGGTCCGGATGCTCTTTTTCCGGTTGCATTGCCCCATCAATTTCTCTTTTGTGCGGTGCATTTTCCTGTCTCTCTCTGCGGTCTGCCTGCTGCCTTTTCTGCTCAGATAATCTCTTTCGCTTTTCACCGATTTCTTCCACGCGCACACGTTTCAACTGATTGATCTCTCTCTCTGCATCCGCAATATTGGCATGTAATCCACGTGCATCCCGTTCTAAAAGATCTTTTTCCACAATGAGCTGCCTGATATCCTCATTTTTCTGTTCATGAATTATTCTTACTTCCTGCGCCAGTTCTTTTTTCCGCGCTGTAAGTGCTGCTTTAGCCTTCTGAACCTGAATATTGGCACCACCGCCCTCAGCAGCATTCGATAGATACTCAGACAAAATATCTGCCAGTTCCTTTCCTGTCACTGCACCTGTCTGCGGTATATCATAAGTGTTTCCAAACGTTTCCTTATCTATTCCACCAAGCAGCATTGACAGATCCCCGTAAACTACCGACAGTTCTTCTCCATCTGCCTCATTTTTCAAAATATCTTTTTTATCCTTATAATAAAAATTACGCTCTAAATAAAATGGTTTTTCATCCACAAGAAATCGCAGGGCACCACTATAGTACGAAGGTGCATGCCAGGGTTCGTGCTTTTTATAAATGCTGTTTAATGTACTTCTTCCACGCCCTTTTTCCATTCCAAAAAACATTGCAAGCAAAAAATTATGCAGTGTCGTTTTTCCCGCCTCATTTTCTCCATAGATCACATTGATCCCTGGTTCAAATGAGATCTGCCTGTTCTGCAATTTTCCAAACTGACCAATGATCGATTCTTTTATCTGCATATCTTATATCCCAATAATGCATTGACTCCATATTCCAACGCTTTTTTTGTGACCACATCCTGTGATCTTTTTTCCATTTCTTTTATGTAATTCCCCAAAAGGGTACCTTTATAGTTTTCTTTTAATTTATCATAATCATAATCCGGCAAAAGCTGCTCTGTCACATCAACAACCCGGTCAAACGTTTCAAGTTTTTCTGTATCAAATTCTATATCCGGCAAAATTTTTCCCCGCAGAAATAAACGAAAATACTGATATCCGGGTCTTTCCTCCAGCAGGTTTCTCACCCAATCCCCAAGTTCAAGATCCGTTGTTTTTGCCGTAACCGGATAAATTTCATGACAGTATTCACACTTTTTCACCGGATGAAAATGAATATCCGTATGCTCTTTGTCGATCGTCCCCAGCCAGTATCCATGCGGCCCGACATCATTTTTATCCGTCGGCTCCAGACTTCCCGCCATCACTGCCCTCCCCGGAATCTGCTGTTCTCCCTTATGGATATGCCCGGCAGCAATATAATCAAACCCATTTTCCAAGATAAGTTTGGGATTGTATGGGATATGCTGTTTGTCTCCGCCATGTACTAAAAGGAGATTGATCCTTGATCTATCCTCCGGGATGACCGAATCATAAATAGCATCCCCGATCTCTCTATGCCAGTAACTTAATCCATAAATGCTGACATTTTCCTCATCAAAATCAAAATGACCGGGTTCTTCCTGACGGAAAAAATAAACATTTTCCTCCCATTCCATTGTCAGATAATAGGATTTCGTTCGAAGATAATCGTGATTGCCCGCCATCAGAATGATTTTCGTCTGTGGTATCCTGCTAAAAAGATAATTAACTTCCCTAAGCTCTCTTTTCAATGGCTGCGCATGGAATAAATCCCCTGATATCAGCAAAAAATCCGGCTTTAGCTCCACTGCTGCATCGATCACTTCTGCAAACGAATCCCAGATATCCTGCGCTCTTTTTTCACCCCACGGTTTTCCCACATCCGGTTTTATCCCAAGATGTACATCCGAAACATGTATGAATTTCATAAACTGCTCCATTTCTGTCTCATTTACAGTGTCTATTGTATATGATTTTTTCTGTTTTTCCAATAGTGAAAAGAAGCAGCGGAATTTTCTTATTAGAAACCCCGCCGCCTCTTCTTATCTTTGATCTTCTTTTTTACTGTTCCATCTGTCTTCCCAAAAATGATGCTGCCGCAGCAGCCAGTTTTCCTTCGGTATCACTCATTTTCTTTTTTTCATCCTTATTACAGATGACCACTGCACCGATCGCATCTCCCTCACAGATGATCGTGCTTAATGCCTGCTCCGTATATTCCCCGGCATCATCCAGCGTCACTTTCATAAATCCTGCATCCCCTGCGGATGCCTGATAGTTCTTTCTCTCACTGATGGCTTCCTCTAACTGTCTGCTGACCGGCTTTCCCTCAAATTCTTTTTTCCCGCTTCCGGATGCCGCGATCACATGGTCACAGTCTGTCACAAGTACAAGATATCCCGTGGTCTGTGCCAGGCTCTCCGCGTACTCCCCTGCAAACTGTCCGAGTTCACCGATCGGTGAATATTTTTTCAGGATGATCTCCCCCTCACGGTCTGTAAATATCTCAAGCGGATCTCCCTCGCGGATCCTTAAAGTTCTTCTGATCTCTTTTGGCACTACGATACGTCCTAAGTCATCTATCCGGCGAACAATTCCTGTTGCTTTCACGTTGTTATCCTCCAATGCTATATTTTGATAAAGCAGCTCTTTCTTATATATCAGCTTTGGAGTTAGTATGTGGAAAATATTGAGATTTATTCTTGTATCCTCTCATTTGCTTATGATTCCGGCAGCAGACAATATGCTATATCATAAATTTCCCGTGAAAAGTCCTGATGATTAATCAGTTATCACCTGATAGAATTTATACTTTTTTATCATTTTCTGCGCATCCAGTCTGCATACCAGAACACGATCTCTGCAATATGATGCAGATCGCCTTCTTTGCTGGTGGCTCTCCAGTTTTCTTTATAAGCCATAAACCAGCATTCTAACTTTTCTGCCAGTTCCAGACCTTTCTGCATATCAAAACTTCCCGTTTTTTCCATGCTTTCTGTCAGGAGTCCTACGGCATTCCAGATACCGATCCCCTGCAATGTCACGGATAAAAGCTGCATCTGTTTTTTGGTTTCCGGCATCGCCTGCGTGCTCTCCAAAAGTTTTTTGTATATATCACGCAGGGCATCTGCTGCAGCATCTACACCCGCCTGATCCACACCGCGGAACAGATCTTCGCCCTCTTCGAGTTCATGCTTTAAACACCGGTTCTCATAATACATGACAGCTTCTCTCCACTGAAATACCGACTGTCCGCAGATTTCTGCCAGATGGGAAACATAATTTCCGGTAGTATCCCCATACTCGATCCGTGAGATCATACGGTTTAACTCTGCAAATGGTATCTCCTCCCCATTCCAGGAAAATACAGCACCGTAGATCATCCCCGGAACAGAAAATGCCGGATCATTAACGTGTCCAAAATCTCCCCAGTCTGTATTCAACACACCGATGCCATGATATTTTACCGCATATCCGCACATTCTTGTAATATTTTTATAAGAATTTTCTATTAAGTTTGCCCACTGGTTCCAGCCGCATACACCCGGACACAGATACTGCACTGCACCCGTCTGTGCAATCGCCCTCGTCTCATCTTCCCTCTGTTCCGGTGCATATCCCCAGTTCAGGCAGATCATGCTCTCAGGCAGTTCCTTCATCAGTTCCGGCGAATTCCAGATAATATCACCCCAGAACATCGGGATTTTTCCATTTTCCACCAGAAATTGTGCAAGCTCTTTGACATAGTCAATATAAAGCCGATGGACGCCACGCTCTTCGGCAAGTTTTTTCGATTTATATTTGCCAAGGCAGAATGTCTCATCCGCACAGATATTAAATTTGTTGGAAGAAAACAACTGCATATATTCTGCGATCATCTTTTTGATCAGAGGAAGGGAACGCTCATCGGAGACATTGATCGTATGATACCGCATCCGGTTCCAGAAGGAAAACGGCTCCTTCCAGGAATCCTCCATCTCGCAGAGATCCCCATATGTTTTTGTGGAGAGCAGTGTGCACAGATGTCCAAAACTTGCCAGCGACGGAACCAGTTCAATATGACGTTCCCGGCAATAACTGTCAAGTTCGCGGATCTCCTCTGCCGTAAGCGGAGTCTGATCCCTCCACATTTCCGAAAAGTCACGGAACAGATAGGTATGTTCCACATAAAGCTGAAGCTGGTTTAATTTATAGCGGCACATCCTGTCTGCAATTTTTTTGAGTTCTTCCAGTTTTAACACACGTCCCCTTGTCTGGTCAAAATAATAACCACGGTTTGGCATATCCGGGGCATCCTGAATCTGTACACAGGGCAGTATCCCGCCACACTGCTGTACGATCTGGCAGAAGGTCTCCACACCATAAAGCACGCCAGCCCCGTCGCCGCCTGAAATCTGTCCGCCTTTTTCGTCGATCGTGATCTCATATGTCTGCTCTGGTAATGTTTTTGCGATCCCAAGAGAGAGATCCCCCTCCCTTACTTCCCCTACGGAAAACGGCAGGATAAGCCCCGTTTCCTGCCTGATCGCCTCCTGCAGTCTTTTTGCTGCATGCATCTCCGTCTCTGCCACCTCTTTTGTCATCACAATATGTGTGCTGTGGCAAAGCAGCATCTGTCCGTCCTGTTCTTTGATTGTTTTTGGCTTTGGTAATAAATACATAATTTTCTTGTACTGTCTTTTTCACACGAATCTCCTGCTTTATAGAATCCCCGATATCTGATAGGGAATTAAAATATCATCGATCTGTTTCTTTCCGGTTGTAATTTCCTCCAAAAGTGTGACTGCCTGCTGTCCCATCGCAAATTCATTCTGCCGCACATGGATAAAATCATCCTGCTCATAGATCTCATCAATGCCATCAAATACAGCAATCTTTTTTGAAATCCCATGCTCTTTTAAATATTTCGAAAAAAGCACCCCGATCCGGTATTCAGCGGCAATATATGCCGTACATTCCCTGTTTTTTTCCAGGATCTCTGCAATCTGCGCATAATCAAATTCCCGGCATTCTTTTTCAATATCCTCTGGAATGTGGTTATATTTTTCAAGTTTTGCAAATGTCCCATTGGCGTCTTCATATTTGAGCATACAATGGGCAAATCCTTCGTAGCGCTCATGGATCGTTGTCGTCGTAACGGACGCATGCGTCAGAAAACAGATTTTTTTATGCCCCATTGCGATAAGTATTTTGGTAACTTCGTTCGCCGCTTCATAATTATCTGTTCTGACACACGGGATTGAAATGCCCTGCATCCTCCGGTCCATAAGCACCAGCGGATACCCGTTCAGTGCCAGTTCTAACACCTTACTGTTATAATTATCCCCCTGTGCGCAAAGAAGCAGAATACCTTTTACTCCCGCACGGATTGCTGCGTCGATCGCCTGTTTTTCCTTTTCGATACTTCCATAAGTACACTTAAACAAAAGATCTGACTGTCTCCTGTCACATTCGCTCTCAATCCCCTGCAAAAGCCGTGTGCCAAAATCGCTTCCAAACCCATCGAATATTACACCGATCCGCTGATTGGCAGTCCCCCGGCTCTCCTTTTTCATCTCCACAGCAGCAGCCGGACTGCACACAAAAGAACCTCTTCCCGGCTCTCTGCTGATCTTTTTTTCCTTTGCCAGCATATCCATCGCCTTTTTCGCTGTAATACGGCTTACACCATAAAGCTCTGCTGACTCTTTCTCCGATGGCAGCCGGTCTCCCGGCTGGTAATCTCCATTCTGTATTTTTGCAAGCAGATCCGCATAGATCCGCTCATACATAATTGCTTTTCCCATTGCCGCCTCCGTTAATCTTTCTGTCCACTTCGCTCAGCATAACCGTGCAATGGGCCTGGCATCCGCGCAGCTTGGGAAGCTGCTCAAGAGCGCGACGGCAGTTGTCGTCATGAACAGACAGCACAGACAGAGCCACAAGCACCTCGTCGGTGTGTAGACGTGGATTACGGCCGCCAAGATAGCTTATCTTCGTGTGCTGTATAGGCTCAATCATCGACTGGGGAATGAGCTTCAGATCGTGGTCGATACCGGCAAGGTGCTTCATGACGTTGAGCAACAAGGCAGCGCTGCAACCTAACAGTTCGCTCGACTTGGCTGTGATGATTGTTCCGTCTTCAAGCTCTATGGCCGCTGAGGTGTGACCCGTCTCCTTCTTGAAGTTCTTGGCAGCCACGGTGGTGCGGCGGAAGTCGGTCGTTATCTTGGCCTGGTTGAAGAGAAGCTGTATCTTGGCAATCTCATTATCGTTGCAGGCGCCACGCGCCATCTTGTTTGTGGCAGCATAATAGCGGCTCACGATCTCGTTCTTTGAAGCCTCACAGCACGCCTCG
>OIYP01000115.1_pt1 | contig 57219 bp, 43 predicted proteins | sample 1588261 | NCBI WGS metagenome assembly OIYP01 (sample SAMN03283293) | human gut metagenome | biome: human-associated habitat; material: feces | host: Homo sapiens | place: Peru | collected 2012 | reverse complement strand
CCTGTTCCCATTGATGACACACTCCTTTGTTTTTATTATACTTTGATTGTTTTGTATGTGTCAAGTTTTATTATACAGGATTATCGCCTTTCCAGTCATTATAGTGCCAAATAGTGCTTTTGTCCTCTTTGTTAAACGAAAATAAATTGTTCAGCACTCTTTTTCTTTTCCGTTTTCCATGCCATGATATAAAGACTTCAGGCCCGGGATTAGCTCCATTATTTTGTCTTACACATTCCTTAAAGTCATCCGGAAAAGAATAGTTAACAAGAGATTCGTATTCAAAAATCGCGTCACTTGATTTTAGCGGACTAATGTAAAGCCATTCCATAATTATTTTCTCCTATTAACGTGCATCTGAACCGCCGCCCCAAATGTTGCGACCGCCGGTACAACAAATTTTATATTGAATAAACATTTTCAAGCGTAGCTTCCTTATAACCAAAATTAAATGCTTCTTCAATAAGGATATTTTTCCTTAATATACTTATAAGGCGAACCAAAGAAACGTTCAAAAACATTATGGTGAATTTGAACAAAATTTCCCGTAGGCATCTCATAACCATAATTGATAGTAAAAGAAAAATCAGACTCCACAGTATAATACATTGTATACCATTTTTTTGATTCTCCAAACTTCTCAATGTATGCATTATACAAATCTTCGATCAAATCAGGAAGATATATATTTACATCACGTTTCTTTATTGGATACTCATCGTATCTCTCCCAAAAGAATTCTTGTGTACAAATGACATTAGTTTTTTCTTCTTTAAAAGCAAACCAAATCGACACACATCCATTATCACATTCAGCATAAAGACATATTTTCTCCCATGGAACAGGGATCATTTTAGTTAATAAAATACCTATCTCAGCCTGAATAGAATCAATTATTTTCATAATAATGCTCCTCTTTATTAGTTAAATGATCAGTTTATTGTATGTTTGACCTGCTTCGTTTTTAAATTTTGTAAGCCTGCTTGCTACCACATCACCGGTATTTTTTTCTGCGACAGTAGTCATAATATTAAATCGTTCAAGACTTTCTTCCAAAAGCCTTAAACTGAATAAACCTTTTCAAGAGCCAATCCTGTCACGTTGTTTTCTTCCATTATTCTCTTGAATCTGTCAGATACAAATAAATATGTTGTGTATTTGCGCTCTCCTAGATAGATCTTGAAAAAATCTAAATCAAACGCCTCTTTCTTAAAAACATATTTATCTACTGATTTGATAACTTCTTTCCCCTGCAAATTATGTATCTTATCACAAACACTATTATCTACGTCTAATACATCATGATATTCACAAGCGTTCCAGATCCATAAATTTAATTTTGGATACTGGCTACAATAGCATGGGAAAAATTGTATAGATAAGTTTCCATAGTAACGTTCTATAAAAGTTTTAGTTTTTGAGTTAACTATAATTGCTCCATTAGTTCCCCAGTAATTCATTATATCCGGAAAACCTTTTTCAGTAGTTTCAATTTTTAGAGTTCGCAACGGCGGAGAATCGACAATATCCATATAATCAGAATCCTTATCAAAACGCTGCTTACCGGTCGAATCTATCAAAAAGGCATTGTTATAACCCTCATTAGCAATTACTTTCCAAATATTCATTTTACACCTCTCAAAAAAGTATGCAGGTAATTCATGATTTTAGCCGCCTGCACTCCCCTACTTACCCCATGACCATTCATATTCATCAAAATAATATGCGCCATTTTTAAACTTGTCTAATTCTTTTTCGCAGCCGCTTACACTCCAGCTAATGTACTCGTCAACCATACTGTCCGTAAAAAAGAAACGTTCTTTATATTCGGTCGGTTCAAAATCCATCTTGAACTCTTCGAGAAACCGCAAAGGGCAAAAAACCGCTATCTTACTTATTTTTTCATTCGCAAAATTCGTTGGGACATATATATTTTTTTGCAGATCATACTTTTTGATAACATAAGCATTTATCTGCCTGTAATCATCATGCAATCTTTCAATATTTCCTTTCGGCTTAGAGTCCCAAAGATATTTGTCATATACAAAATGCCTGAAAAGCAGATCTTGAATAAGATGCAGATAATAACCCAAATAAAGATCATCAGCTTTCATATTATCCCAAAAAAGCTCTCTATATTTCGTTAAATTGTATGTTCTCTCAGTTTCATTTCCAATTTGCATTTTGAAATGAGATAAAAAATATTCACTGCGTTCATAGGTCGCGTCAGGAACGATCGAGCCGAACCTCAACCTATCTACGTCAGCAAACTCAAATTTCTTTATCAACTCATTGGTTATCGCTAAATGAATAATTCTCGACGCCATTTTACCTCTCACCTCTCCACCATTATAGTGCTAATTTACTGACAGCACCAGTCCGCGTTATTATACATTCATTATACCACTTTCCCTATTATTTGTCAATAAAAACCGAGCGTTTCGGCATGGCTAAGGCGTATAAAAAATAAAAAACCACCGTGATACTATCAATATCACGATGGTATAAGATGGAAATATGGAGGCGAGGGGAGTCGAACCCCTGTCCGAAAACCTATCCCCACGAATTTCTACGAGTGTATTCTGTTATTTCGGCAATGCCCGTTCCCTCAAAGCCGCGCAAACAGACACGCGCGACAGATCAGTAGACCGTAATACATCAAAGGGTCACAGCCTTCGCCCAATGACGTTCACCACTAGTCGACGCCTTTACCCAAGCCGTGGTACTCAAGGGCAAGACGAGCGCTGACTTAAGCAGCAGCTAATTCAAAATTATCGTTGTCGTCTAATTTTAAAACGTACGCCGTTTAGAGAGGGTGCGCTCCTCTACTCGCTTATCATGCTTCAAGATCCCCGTCGAAACCTTTACGCCCCCGTGTTAGCCGCGGTTCTTAATCGCGCGCTCGATGTCGCGCTGAGCCGCCTTTTTCGCCATGTCGTCGCGCTTATCGTAAAGCTTCTTACCTTTACAAAGTCCCATACAGAGTTTCACACGGCTTCCTTTAAAATACAGAGAAAGCGGTATCAGCGTAAGCCCCTCCTGCTGAACTCTGCCAAGCAGCCTATGAATTTCCTGTTTGTGCAGTAAAAGCCTGCGTTCGCGACGCGGGTCACGATTGAAAATGTTACCTTTTTCGTAAGGAGATATGTGCATTCCTTTAACAAAGCACTCCCCGTCCTCGATCGAGCACCAAGCGTCTTTCAGATTAACGCTGCCGTTTCTGATGCCTTTGACTTCGGTGCCGCAAAGCTCTATCCCGCACTCGAATTTCTCAAGCACAAAATACTCGTGGTAAGCCTTACGGCTGTCCGCGATCTGCTTTGTAGACTGGTTTTTGCTTTCCGCCACATACCTCACTTCCTTTCGGGTAGTACTAAATTATATCACAGTTAAGTCAATTTGTCAATAGAACAGCAACGCATTTTACATTTAATTCATATATAATTTTGTATGCAGATCCAGCCGCCGTATAATTAACAGTATATTTTTAATTTGTTACACATATATTCATTTTAGTGCTTGACACAGACAAGATTTTGTGGTAAAATATTATTGTTAATTCGGGGCATTAGCGCAGTTGGTAGCGCACAACACTGGCAGTGTTGGGGTCAGGGGTTCGAATCCCCTATGCTCCACTTCATAAAGAGAAACCGCTGTAAACACAGCGGTTTTTTGTTATATGCACTCAATTAGTCCAAAAATTTGTACACTAATTTTCTTTTAGCAGATCGTATTTCAAGACCACCCGCCCAATCGAACGTATCATTCGCGGCCCTAAGATCAGCAAAAACACAACGTTTGAGAACGCATACACCGCGCAAAATGGCGCTGAGCCTGCCGCATAAGCGATAAATCGCACCAAATTAAAGCCGCTGTCCTGCCAAATCACGCTGAAAACGTCCATTATAAATGAGTAGAGTACACCTGAAAATGCTCCAAATAGATACATTTTCCATTTATGTTTACCCAACTGCAAGCTCAAAATGCCTGAGAGAACGCCGATCAGCCCCCAACTGAACATCTGAAAAAATGTCCACATTCCCTGTCCGAAGTAGATGTTGGAGATGAGAGCCGTCAGCATGCCGCAGATGAAACCCGCGTCCGCGCCCAGCGACACGCCGGCGATTATGATTATCGCGGTGCACGGTTTGAAACCCGCGAGCGGCGTGAAAACAATGCGCCCGACGACCGAAAGAGCCGTGAGCACCGCCGTTATCGAGATAAACCCCGCGCTCCTGCGGCGAGCGGTCTTGACAAGGCAAATCAGCAGGAAAAACGCGCAGACTGACACAAAAATTAGCGACGGAATCGAACTATTCATCACCATCACCTCGCTCATTTTTGCGGCTAAATGCACTTGAGATAAGTTCAGAATCGGTCATTGTCTTGTCAAAATAACCTCTGCCAATCCGCGAAGCTGCCGTCGTATAAACAGAATTTTGCATGATAAATTGCCGCACAGGAAGACTTGAAGCAGCCTTTCCACCAAAAATCAGAGTGACATCATCGGCAGTTTCAGCGATAAAATCCATGTCGTGCGTGATGAAAATTACGGCTTTACCCTCTGCCGCGAGCTCTTTCAAGAGAGCAGAAAGCTGTCTTTTGCACTGCTTATCAAGGCCTTTTGTCGGCTCATCGAGCAATAAAATTTTCGGCTCAAGCAGCAAAAGTTTGACCAAAGCAGCCCGCTGGATCTCACCGCCTGACAGATCGTAAGGGTGAAGATCAAGCAATTTTCCGGAAACATTCAGCCTTTCGCAAAGTGATCTCAAGGTTTTTAAATCATACTTTTCACCGTCGGGTGATGTAGAAATATCCTCTTTGACGCTCTCGCAAATGAAAATATCGTGCGGGTCCTGTGGTAAAGAGGCTATCAAATTTTGATATAGAGCGCCCGATTTGTACGAAGAAATGCGCTTTCCGTCAATAAAGATCTTGCCGTCGCGTGAAGTTTTCAAACCGCTTATGAGCTTAAAAAGCGTGGTTTTTCCCGAACCATTAGCACCGCAAATCGCGTGGATTCGTCCAAAATCAGCATTAAAATCGAGGCCATCAATGACATCTTTGCCGCGTCGCGTGTATGAAAAGTAGGCATTTCGCACCTTAACAGCATCGCCATTCAAGTGATTTTTGCTCTCTATGAATTGGTCACAAACAGCTTTTTTATAATGATCTCGCACAAAATTCATTGCTGAAGAGGTAGTAAAAACGGGATGATCTGCAAGGTCAAGCAATGAAAAAAACTTAGCTGAAGTAGGCAAAAAGTCATGATTTGCAGCTTTTTTTACGAACAAAGACGGATCATCGAAAGCAAGCTGATGACCATTTTCCAGATACAAAATCTTATCAGCAAAATTGAAAAAATGCTCGGTATTGTGCTCGCTAACAATGATCGTAATGCCCATTTCACGCCTGATCCGCAGAACTATATCGCAAAATCTCTCAGCAGAAATGGGGTCTAACTGGGATGTTGGCTCGTCTAAAATCAGCAATTTAGGGTAGGCTGCCATGACAGCGGCAAGGTTTACAAGTTGTTTTTGACCGCCCGAAAGGTTGCAAATATCTGATTCGATGATAGATTCAAGTCCGAAAAAAGCACAGATCTCAGCTATCCTAAGTTCGATAGTTTCGGGTGAAAAGCCTAGATTCTGTGGCAAAAATGCAAGTTCAGAGTATACATTTTCGGTCACATAAGCGGAATTTGGGTCTTGAAAAACATAGCCTATCTCGGCAGCAGATGCTGTTTTAGGAAGGTCATTTAAAGATTTTCCGGCGTAAATAATGCTGCCGTCAAGACGTCCATTAGGAGAAATCTCGGGCTTAAGAAGACGCAAAAGAGTAGATTTTCCCGAACCGCTTGTCCCACAAACGAGCAAAAGATCGCCTTGTTCAAGTGAAAAATCTATATCATGAAGTGCAAAAGCATTCGATTTATCACCAGCATAAGGATAGGAAAAATTTAATTTTTCGCATTCGATAAATGCCATTTTAGTCTATCCTCCAGTTCAAAAGATGTCGGTATAAGAGTTAAAATCGTGAATAAAAATGTTGGGAGCATGGAAAATTCCGTTTTAAACATTGGATAAAACGAGGTTGAAAGTTTGTGAGTTAGGGAGAAAACTATCACACAAACTGTAATGGCAAGCGTCAAAACAAGCACAAGGAATTCGTTAAATTGAAATTTTCCGTGCGAAATTTGCGTGCGTTTATGTAATAAATAACCTCTGGCATTCATTGAAATTGCAGTGTTTGCCGACTTTTCAAGCGAAAATTCTGCAAGTGACATGAAAATTTTCAGATAACTTTTGACTTTTTCAGACCAAGTATCCTCACATATCAAACCTGCTGAACGATGAGCGTCGGCAATTTCGGCAAAACGTCGCTTGAATTCAGGAACATATCTCAGCGTCAAAGCAGCGATCAGTCCTAATGTTGCAAAGCGTTTACCAAAAATCTCGACGATTTTTTCAGCAGTCATTAGTGTAGAAAAAATACGAAACCAAGCCAAAACTGCGATCATGGAAAGCGAAAAATTAGCTCCATACGCCATTGCTTCAAGCGTTATTGGTGTGTTTTTCACAAAAAAAAGTACTGTATTTCCTCGGTGAACAAACAGCGGATTTGAAACTGTGATAACAAAAAACACGGCTAAATAGAAGCGAAAGTCCTTAAAATAATCTGTTATAACATCAAAAATACATGCATTTATAATCGAAATCACAACAGAAATTGCACGCAAATAGACGTTCTGAGTGAACATTGTGATGCCTATAACGGACAAAAAATACAAAAATAGAACTCCAGAATTGAGTCGTGAAAACTTTTTCATACGTCATAATCCCTAATAAATCGTAAAATAAATGACAATATCATCGCCATCTTCAAGCACATAACTCGACATTCCAACATTCGGTTTATCACCATTTACCGTATAGACCCAGCCCGACCTCTTCGTGCAATCGCCCTCATAAAGCCCGCCTATCCCTTTAATATAGGCTGTTTTATAAATGTTTTCAGACGGTTTTTGATAATCAAGAGATATATTTTTTTCCTCACAATAACATAAAAGAACATCAAATACCGTGTCATTCTCCGAAAAAATGATCGTTTCATCATCAGCAAAACAATGATTTTCTGGCAAAACATCGTCACTTTTCAATTCTTCTTTCAGCCTTTTATAATTCTTTTCGGCATATATTTGATCAAAATTTATTGAAAGAGTTGCATGATAAATTTGATTTTCTTTGTCAGAATCCCGATTATCTTTTGCCGAAAAGTGAATGTTTTTGAATAAAAACAGCGTAGCAATAACAATAATTAAAGCAATAATTGAATATTCAACAATGCGTTTTTTCTTGATTTTATCCATTAAAAACTCCTAAAATAAAAAGTAGACCTTTACAGTGTACATGATTTTTTGATAACAATTTAAATCTGCAAAAGCTGATTTTTTTACACTTTTATATAATACAAGTGAATCAGAAACTTGAACTGTAGAATGATTTGAATACATTTTCTCCATTAAAGCACTCTGGAAATCATCAAGCCGACTTTGTAAATCATCACTTAATGCAGAAAAATCGTAAATCCCATTTGCCATTTCAACACGCTTTTGCCGGTAATTAATGAGAGAAACGCAAGTTTGGAGTGCGAATGAAGCATCATATTTCAGCTTATTCCTTATATATAGAACTCGCACACCTACAATAATCGCAGCCAGAAACAGCGGAGCAAAAGCAAAAATCAAATAATAATTTTTCGTTTGCTCTTCATCATCTATAATTTTATCGGCAATTCTTTCACCCGAAACCACATTATTTCCTTGCTGAAAAACAGCATTATTTTGCGTCAGTACCTGCAATTTTTCTGCTGAAACGCCATTTGGAAGCGGCATTTTATCAAAATACTCGGGCGTAGACTCAAATGGGATCCAGCCGATCCCTGTTAAATAGTACTCAGTCCAAGCGTGAAAATCGGCATCTGTTAGAGTAATTGGCGAACCGGAAAGCTTGTTTTTAACTGCATTTTTATCAACAATATACCCCTCTGCATAGCGCGCGGGTATGCCATAATATCTAAAGATCTCGGTCGCAGCACTTGCAAAATGGATCGAATATCCCGATTTAGAAGTCTGTAAAAATTGTTCCAAAGTCAAATTAGAAGCATCAATATCATACGAAAATCCACCAAGATAATCGTAAATAACGTTGGCAATGTCATTCAAATTACCACGCTCAACATCATATTTAGCAAGTTCGGTATCTAAAATTCGGTTGATATTGTCGGGTAGTTTAGTGAAATTCTGTGTGTAGATCTCGTCAAAAATCGCTGAATTTGAAATAAAAGTTTCGTTAAGCAAGTCGTTTTCATCATGATATTTATTAGAAAAAGAACTTGAATTTTGGATAAGATCATCTATAGTTTGTGATGAAACAGGCGTTTTCTCGCCAAATTTTTTTTGATTTTCTAATCCTCCGGACGAAAAAAAGCGAGGTGAAGCATCAGATTTTGCCGTTGCAGGAGTGTAATATACACTTGAATTTGCACCAAGATTCGTCACAGTAACATTATTAAAAGAGAATTCATCAGCAAAATTTTCTGCGAAAATGACAGTCTGAGAGTTTGCGGTGAACCCCTGCGCATCCAAATAAGCCAACTTTTCCGAGTAATCACTGATCTGCGAATAATCAGCCGTCTGCCAGTTGCCATCAGAATAATTATACCCCAAAAAGCCGTGCAAATACATGGCTTCGGGCGTATCCATCACAACTTCAAGCGATGAGAAACCTTTAGGCCGGAAAGGTTTGGAATCACTTAGATCACCCATTGGCAACTGAAAACCATCGCCGCCATATACTGAATTTGAAATATTCATTGTGATTTTTTTTGAGAAAACCTGCGTAAATTGCGCAGAGATGAAGATAGATAATGCGGAAATTATCACGAAGCTTCGAGCCATAACATCCAAAAAAGATCGCTTTTTATTATATAAAATCATCATCAATGAGCAAAAAATCACCAAAACAACAGATAAAATATCGCCTAAAAAGGCCACAAAAGCTATCATTAACAAAAGAAAAACAGCTTTCAGAATTTTAGAATCACTGAAAAAGATCCAAGAAAATAGAAGCGAAAGACAGCTAAAAAAAATGATTTTTGCAGCATAAGATGTGCCACTAGAATCAAATAAATGCACTGAAAAGGCATACTTTTCAAATATGATAAGCTGAATTTTATTGAGCATTGCTGCAAAAAAACCAATTAAATCATTGCGAAAAACAACGAAAAGAATCGGTAAAATGGCCGCTATAATAATTGAAGTTTTCTTGGATTTTTTGATGCTCGTGATTGAAAAAAGCATGGAAACAGATAACATTATGAAAAAATATATTGCAGAAAATGAATCAAAAATCAAAGAAATCGATAAAAATAACGAGCAAATTGCTAAGATCAAAAGTGCAAATGATGATGCAAAATCAATTTTATCAGAGCTGTTTTGTTTACAGATCGACAACTTCAAGTCATATGCACCTCACCATTTTCAATCAAAATACCATCAAAATCATTTGCTGAACGAGAAGAAAATGACTTTCTATCGTTAGAAAAAAGTTTCAAAAAAGTACTTTGAACGTCCCATTCACCTTGGACCTTTACTATTTCATCGCCGATTTTTACTGCACACTCCCCACCTTTTGCAAAGCAATCGTACATCAAAGTAAGCAAAAGCGATGCATTTTTTTGAGAAATATCGGCATCACCGGAATAACAAAATATAATATTCACTACGCCTTCTCCACCGTTCGGTCGCTCTGAAACCATGTATTTTCCTGCTTTTGCAGACAGTTTCATATGAATATCGCGCATCGAATCACCCGATTGATATTCACGAACACCATCGCGCAGTCCATTGCCTTTTTTTTGAGAAAAAATATTGCTATCAGATAGTTCAAAATTCAAAATTTCAGGCAAAACCTCAGGCATTATAAGGCAGGGTTCAGAGGTTGCAATTTGAATTTTTCGACCAAATATCGAACCGAAACGAGAAATTTTCACATCAAAAATCTCAACATTAAGCAGTCCACAAGTTGAATTTTTCACATCGATCCCAAGTGAAATAAAGCCGTTTAATGGAGATGTACGCTTGATTTTCAGTTCAGTTTTCTCATTAGTATACTGATTTTCAAGTTGAATTCTCGCAGTAATTGACCACGAAAAATCGAATTTTGATGTGTTTTTCAGCTTCAAGTCAATTCGATTTTTGCTGATTCTCGTTTCATTTTTTAAATGAATCGGAATAAAAAATGTGAGTATCGACGCAAAAATCTGCCAAACCATCAAAGAAATCAGGAATGATAATATTACTTCAACTATCACTTTTTCTTTCCTTTCATGTGCGGCGGAGGCGAATTTTCGAGAATTTTCGTGCAAATTTCGTCTGCTTTTACGCTCTGAGCTGCTGCATTTGGTGTCAAAACGAGCCTGTGTGCTGCCGATTCGGTGAAAATCTCCACGATGTCAGCAGGCAAAACATAGTCGCGCTCATCAAAATAAGCCATAGCTTTTGCTGCTTTCATGATTGCAATCGCGCCACGTGGGCTTACTCCCTGAGCAACATTTTCATCACAATTAGTCGCCTCGATAAGCGCCGCAAGCCACTCCGCAATCGGCTGTGAAAAGAAAACTTTATCGCAATCGGCTTGCATTTTCAGCACTTCTTCTCTGCCGCAGACCGCGTTGATCTCCGTTTTTGGCTGCTCAGCACGGTGCAAAAGCAACTCCGAAAGCTCCGTCTGCGTGGGTCTGCCGAGTGAGATTTTCATCATAAAACGGTCGAGCTGTGAGTTTGGAAGCGGCATCGTGCCTGCCGAACCGTACGGATTTTGCGTCGCAATTACCATAAATGGCGACTCCAACTCGTAAGTTTTTCCGTCCTCACTTACGCAATTTTCCTCCATTGCCTGCAAAAGAGCCGCCTGAGTTCGCGGCGAAGTGCGGTTTATCTCGTCAGCAAGCAGAATGTTCGTCATGACCGCGCCGCTGTGAAATCTGAATTGTCCCGAAGCCGCGTCCCAAAGCGTAAAGCCCGTAATATCGCTCGGAAGAGTGTCCGGAGTGAACTGAACGCGCTTGGTTTCAAGTCCCGCCGCCGCCGCAAGTGCCTTTGAAAGCGTAGTTTTTCCGACTCCGGGTACGTCCTCGAGCAGTAAATGTCCACCCGCAGCGAGTGTAACAACAGCCTTTTTCACAGCCTTCTCCTTGCCTTTGAGCGATTTATTCACTTCATCAAAAATCATTTTTGCGTAATTGCTCATGTGATTCTGTCCTTTTTTTAATGTATATAACGCCGCTGAATGTCAAAATTATAATAAAAATTGCACTCGCAGCAGTCTCTGTTTTTAAAGTTCTTTCACGTTCAGACAATTCGTCAGCGCTCAAAATCAGCTCTTTATCAGCCGATTTATATGAAGAAATTTCTTCATTCAACGCTGAAATTTTGCTCAATTTCGTGAAATCCACATCGCTTGCAGGGTAAAAATCCTCTCGAATCCTAGCGTTAAGCTTCTCAATTTCATCACATTTTCGCTTTGAAATCGCATACTTTTCTTCCAAAATGTCAAGCGTTTCATCATCAACGCCGTACTCATCAGCACGGTTTTTCAGTTCTGAAATCGTTGAGAAATCACTTGCAAGCGGTTCATCAATCGACTTGACTTGATCAGAATCGTACTTAAAAAAGCCCTCTGCAAACGGATTTTCAGTTGAAAGTACGTCTGTTAAAACAAAGTTTTCGTTCAAATAATACTCTCCGGCGACTGAAAAATACCCCTGAACAGCCAGTGCCGCAAGCGCTTCCATCGTCGCGATCGTGTTGGATTCGTCACCGTAAACGTGTGAAAAACCGCCGTCATCTGTCTGATAGCTTAGCAAAATCTCCGTCAGTCGCACGCCGTTATCCTTTGTAAAATCACTGCTTTCGCTGCAATTCACGCCCTGCGCACACAGTCCCATCATCATTTGTGCCGCCGTTTCGCACGATATTTCGTCCGTTTCAGCAAAGTAATTTTTCAGATAATCCAGCGCTTTTTCAGCATTTTCACCGTCTTTCGGAAGCGCCATGAGCGCCATCGCAGTGATGTCTGCATCGCTGTTTGAAAGCCCGAAACCGCCGTCCGACTGCTGCATTTCGCAGAGTTTTTCGACCGTTTCCGCATTGTCCAAACTGCAAAAATTCTGTGCCGCGGCGAGCCATGCAAGCTCATTTACGCCCGCCTGCGAGATGTCTAAGTCCGCTAATTTCGAAAAATTTTCACGCTGATCTTCATCGCAAAGCACTGCCGCGACAGCTATTCTCGCAGGCTCGGTGAGGTATCCGCCATCGGGTTCAAGCATAAAATCTGCAAATTTTTCAACTGAAACGCGAGCGTAATCGTCATAATTATCATCAATATCGAGTACGCGTTCAGCCAAAACGAACCAATCTCCTTCGGAATTTCCCGCTAGGTCATGCGCCAAAAATCCATCGCAAAGGCTATCGGAAGCCAGCTTTCTACGCTCCCATTCGAGCGCTTTTTGCACGCTTTCTCGGTAAGTATTCGCCGTCAGAAGTTCCCTTTTCGGCTCTTCCGCGCTCGCTTTCAGCCCTCCGACAAGCGTAAAAACCATTGCCGCGGCGCAAAAAAACCGCAAAAATTTAGAAGCAAATGTCATAATTTTCGTCGCCCTCAGTGTATCCGCCGATGTCTTTTCCGTACGCCAATGTGTATCTCAGCCGCAGTTTGTCGCCGTCTTTCAGGTGCATATCGCTCGTTCCGTAGCTCGTGAAATGGTCGTTTACCGTTATCATCCAGCCTGAGCCGGTCGTATATTCCTTCTCGCTCAGCCCGTCGGGATCGCTGTTGTTCGTGTAATGTATCATCGGGTCGGCGTCGATGCGCTTTTTCAGCTCGGGGTCGATCACCGCGCCCGCCGCAATGCCTGCCTTGTGAAGTCCGGCAATGTAAAACGCTTCGCCATAGCTTCCCGTACTGCTTACATTAAATCCGTAATTTTCCAAAGCGTTCACTATCGACTCCGCCGCCGATTCTCCTTGACGGATTTCGACAGTCATGTCGCTGACAATAGTTCCCAGACCAAGCACATTCGCGTCGATCTGCATGGTCGCAACGCCGATGAGGTCGCCGTCCTGCAAAGCCGTGCACTGTATCACATAGGAAAAATCTGCATATCTGCCCTGATCATCGGTGATGCGTATGTCAAGCGTGTTCTCTCCGCCGACCAAATTCAGCAGGTAGCTTGTATACTCGCCGTCCCACTGATAATGGATCTCCGCGCCGTTCAAGCGCACAAAAAGATTATTATAGAAAAGCTTGTTGCCATCGCAGTCTCGCGGCGCAAGATCCAGCGTATACAGCGTTCCGCGCACATTTTCGGGCACATTTTGGTACGCCAGATACGGCGCAGTCTCGGGCGTAGTTTGCGCAATAAGTTTAATTTCAAAAGTCAGATCTTCCTGCTTCTGCTCGCCATCGTACTCGTATTTCGCACTGATTCGTATGGTATTTAATCCCATATCCAGCGTGCATGAATACTGTCCATCTGCACTTTTTAGTTTCTTATTTTTGTGATAAACGGTAATTTTTACGTTATCAGCCTCGCCGCTAACATACGCCGTGAAATTAAGCTGCGGGTCTGACTGCGTGTGCGAATACAGGCTGGTTTCAAGCTTCGGCTCGGTCGGCTGCGGCGGGTCAGGCTCGCTTTGCGCTTCTTTCAGATACACCGTGTACTCGCGGTAACCTGAGTAAACTTTTCCATCTTTGTCAGTATACGTCGCCGCTACCCGTATCTTGTTGCGTCCGCCGTTCTCCGCCGAAAGCGTAACTTCGCCCTTGTAAGGCACTTTCGAGCCGTTCACGCTGACGTCGAGCCGTTTGAGTTTCAGCTCTTTTTTCAGATGCGTTATCGTGAAAGCGTACTGCGCGTTTTCCACGGTTTCGCCGTCGATTATGCTCGTTTTGAAGTAGACTTGGTCAGTTTCCGTGCCGTCCTGCGGGTCGTCGCCGGGGGTGTCGGTGCGGCTCTCGTCGTCCGCAAGCTGATTGCCCCCGCCCGATGAATTTCCCGACGAAAGGTCGGTATCCGCGCCGGTCGAATTTGTCGGGTCGGTATACCCGCCGCTGTCCGACGTACCGCCCCAATTATTTCCTCCGCCGCTGCCCGAAGTTTGCTCCTCAGGCAGCCGCGGAGAAGCCGAAGCCTCGCTCTCCGTATCATCATCGCGGTCATTTTTCGCTTCATCACCGCTAAGATCTTCGTGTTCCGCTTCGGCATTCTCATCGCCGTTCAGAGCTTCCGCAAAGCCGTTGTCAGCAGGCAGCTTTGCGAGAATGCTCTGCGGCTCTCCCGAAATTTTGTCCGAACCGTCAGGCTGATACTGCTTGCGTTCCAGACCGAAAGCGCTCGCGCCGATGATTATCGCGCACGCCGCCGCCGATATTTTCATCGCCAGTCTGCCAATGTCAGCCATTTCAGTTCAGCTCCTTTCGGGAAAAACGTTCAAATTACTTGTTCTTCTTGAATACAGTGATTGCCGCGCCTGCAAGTATCATTACTGCCGAAAGAGCCGCCGCTCCGCCGGTTGCAGGGTTAGTGTTGTCGGCCGCAGAGGATGTGGACGAGCTGTTGCTTGCTTTGGACGAGCTGGAAGCTGCCGAAGAAGCTGCCGAGCTGGAAGCCGCGCTCGAGCTTGCCGCAGAAGAGCTGCCCTCAGAGGAAGCTGCGGAAGAAGTATCAGCCGCAGAGCTGTTTACGCTGGAAGTATCTGTATCGGAAGATGTATCTGCTGCGGAGGAATCAGCCGCCGAAGAAGAATCTGCCGCAGAGGAATCGTCCTCAGAAGAAGCGTCGTCCTGAAGCTTCTTGTAAGCCGTTTCAGCGTCGATAAGCTCATCGGCGTTGCTTACCAGCTTCTGGAGGTCTTCGGAAAGCGCGTCGTAAGCTTCGCGGGCAGCCTTTATAGCGTCGCCGCTCTCGAGAGTAACTTCGCCTATATCGTCGATAGCCTTTTCAGCCGCCTTGAGCGCGTCGTAATCAGCCTCGGCAAGCACGGTGATGTCGATGTCTGCGTAAAGCGGAGCGTACTCGTGGCCTGTTTCATCGTCAGTATCGCCGTAAAGCATTCCGTCGAAGGAAACGCTTACTTCGGTATCGTCGGTAGTGAGCGGCTCGCTGAAATCGTAGTCCGCGCGCGCGGTAACGTCTTTCTCAACGCCGTTTGCGAGAGTAGCGGTAACTTTCAGGCTCTTCTCGTCAAAAAGCTCACCCTCTTTGTATATCTTAGTGCCGGTAGCGGTCAGCTTGTCAACTCTGCTGCCCAGCGCCATAACGTAGCCCGAGTCGTTCTTGAAATAGAGAGTGCCGTCCTCGTCAGCGAAAAGGCTGGTAAGGCAGTACTGCGCCTGTCCGCCTACGGGTGTGAAGAGTATCGGGCAAACGTTCTCGTGAGTTTTGCCGTTTTCGGTAACGGTCTCGGTCTTTTCAGGCTCGGTCATATCTTTATTATCGTGGAAAGCGTAAACCTTGCCGGGGGTGTAGTTAGCGGTGAAGTAAACGTAGTTCTCGCCGTTGTCGTCATGTATCAGCGCGCTCGACTGGCAGTAGCCGTCGGTCTCGAGGGTGTAAACTACCTTAAAGGTCTCAGCGTCGATAACTGCGATATGGTGACCGCTGTACTGGCTGAACTGTCCGCTGCCGCAAACGCCAACGTAAACTCTGCCGTTAGCCGCGATGGGGGTAGAGGTGCTCATTCCGCCGAGGTCGAGCTCTTCGAGATCGGTGACCTTATTATCATCGCTCAGCTTGAAGCGGTAAACCAGCTTAGCCTTACTGGTGATGAAGTAGTAGCCTGTTTCAGAGTCGTAGCTTACTGCCGAGCGCAGGTCGCCCTTGAGTCCCGACTCATCGCAAAGAATGGTAGCAGCCTTGTTCTCTACGCTTCCCTGCTTATCGAATACCAGTATCGAGCTGCCCTCGCCGTCGCCGTTGCCCAGACCGTTATCTGTGCCGACGATTATAGCGTCTGCGGTAGCGTATGCGCCCGCCCAGTAGTATCCGCCTGCGGTAGCGTATGTCCATGCAGCTTCCTGCTCTTCATTGGTCTGCTCGGGGTCGGTATCAGCCGCGGGCAGGCAAACGAAGTTAGCGTCCTTAGTTTCGCTGTTCCAGAAACCAGTGTAGATATATCCGTCAGAATAGATTATCTCGGAGTTCGACTGTCCGCCCAACGGGTCGTGGTATACCCAGAGCGACTCGAGAGTATCGGCGTCGAAAGCCTGCACTATTCCGCCGCCCTCGCTTACAAATATCTTGCCGTCAGCGTAAAGCGGAGCGGTGATGCCGTAAGAGGTAGACTTTTCCATCTGTCCCTCTACGCCCTCGATTATCTCACCGGTAGTCTTATTTACTTTCTGAAGCTTGCTGCCGTGAGTAACTACGAGGTCGTCGCCTACTACTGCGGGCACGCCGACAGAGTCCATCCAGCTCTTTCCGATCTGATTAGCCCAATAAAGAGCAGTGTCGTTCTTATTTACGGGTGTGGGCGACTTGGTCGTGCCGCCAAAAGCGTCTGCTGCGAGTACTGCACTGACCGAAAGCGCTGTGGCAGCCGCGATAGCCGCCGATCTTTTCATTAGTCCTTTCATTTCATAAAGACTCCCTTATAAAAATTTGCAGAGGGCGTACCGGGGTGCAAAAAAAGCTTTCCTCTTTTATAATAAGGAAAGCTGCGGGAAGATCAGTCATAGCGGCAATTTACAGCAGATAAAAATATGTACAGCAAACCAAGCCCCGCCCATCTGCCTTTTTGAAAAAGCACACGAGCGCGACCTCAAAAAACATTTTTATCTGCATAAAAAGCGATACACCGGCCCGCGCTTTTCCCATTGCCCAAAAAGCGTTGATCCATCGCCGCGCGGCAGGTCTCCTGGCTCAAGACTCGGCACGGCGGAAAAGTCTTCTCATTCGCGGTATGCGAACAATGACCGCGCGCTTATAAAAAGCTGCGCACTCCGTCGGCTTCGGCGTCTAATACAGTAATGGCGGTTGCGTCGGACTCAAACCGACTTCCCTATTGATCTACTCGGTCAGCAATTACGCGCCTTTCAAACCATCGCGGCTATATATCAGCAAAATATCTGCATATATCAATTATAGCACAAGGCGAATATTTTTGCAATAGCTTATTTTAATTTCATGCAAATTAGCCCGATATGCGCCGAAATGTAAACGATTTTTGTAACATCTACTTATCCGCTGCCGATATTTGCTTGGAAAATCGGCACTTTTAACGCTTGAATAAAGGCGGGCGTTGTGATATACTATAAGTACATCAGTAAAAAACGAAAGGATATAATAATATGAATATTGCAGTTGCACAGTCAGGCGGCCCTACTTGCGCTATAAACGCTTCGCTGGTCGGCGTTTTCAAGCAGGCGCTCAAAACGCCCGAGATCGACGCAGTTTTCGGCTCGCGAAACGGCATCGAGGGCATCATCGGCGACGACCTCGTAGACCTAAAGCGCATAATACGCACCAACGAGGATATGGAGCTGCTGCGCCAGACGCCATCTACCGTGCTGGGTTCATGCCGCCGCAAGCTGCCCGAGCCGGGCGGCGAGGACGCGGAAGCGCTCTACAAAAAAATATTCGAGTGCCTTGAAAAGCACCGCATAGAGGCTTTTTTCTACATCGGCGGAAACGACTCTATGGACACTGTGCACAAGCTTTCGCAGTACGCGGAAAAGATAGGCTCTAAGATCTCTTTCGTCGGCGTGCCGAAAACTATCGACAACGACCTGCCCGTTACCGACCACACCCCCGGCTTCGGCTCGGCGGCGAAGTACGTCACCGCCACCGTGCAGGAGATAATCCGCGACAGCTCGGTGTACTCCATCGACTCGGTAACGATAATCGAGATAATGGGCAGGCACGCGGGCTGGCTCACCGCCTCGACCTGCGTACTGCGCGCGAACGACGAGATAGCCCCGCACCTCATCTACCTGCCCGAGAGCGATTTTTCGGCGGAGCGATTCCTCGAGGACATTCGTGCCGAGCGTGCTAAGCACAAGGCTGTTATAGTCGCCGTTTCCGAGGGCATAGAGCTGGAGGACGAGGGCGCGCGCAGCGGCGTTACCGACAATTTCGGCCACAAGTACCTCTCGGGCGTGGGCAAGGCTCTGGAACAGCTCGTCCGCGAGCAGATAGGCTGCAAGGTGCGCTCGATAGAGCTGAACGTAATGCAGCGCTGCTCCAGCCACATCTGCTCAAAGACCGACATCGACGAGGCAGAGCAGATAGGCTCTGAGGCGGTAAAGTGCGCGATGGCGGGCGAGAGCGGCGTTACCATGATATTCCGCCGCATATCCGACAAGCCTTACGTTGTCACCATCGAGAGCGCCGACACCGCGCTGATGGCAAATCAGGAAAAATTCTTCCCCGCGAAGTGGATCACTGCGGAGGGCAACCAAGTTTCCGACGAAGCGATAAAGTACTTCCTGCCGCTCATTCAGGGCGAGGTGAACATCGCGATGAAAAACGGTATGCCCGTGCACTTCAAGATGTAAACTGCAAATATCTGTAAAATATAATGACCGAAGCTCCGTGAAAAGAGCCTCGGTCATTTTTGTATATCAGTCCGCTTTTTTGTACACTTTAGGAAATCTCACGCAAAACTCCACGCGCTTGCCCTCTACCTTGCAGCTTATCTTAGCCTTGTGCGCGTCAGCTATCGAGCGGGCTATAGAAAGCCCTATGCCGCTGCCGCCCGTTTCGCGGGCGCGCGATGAATCGGCGCGGTAAAAGCGCTCAAACAGCAGGCGGGTATCGCCCTGCGGCGGGTCGTCGCAGAAATTCACGGCTTTCAGCTCCGCCTTTCCGCCCGTCTGCGCAAGGGTAAGGCTGACGGTTTCGCCCGCCGAGGAGTATTTTGAAGCGTTCTCAAGCAATATCGAAACCAGCTCGCGCACCAGCGTTTCGCTGCCGAAAAGCGCCAGCCCCTCTGCCACGTTTATCTCAAATGGCAGCGATCTTGAAGCGAAGAGCGGCTTAAAGCCCTGCGCCGCCTGCTCCACCGCCTCGCTCAGCGAAAATTCCGCGAAGCTGCTTTGCAGATTTTCCTGCGATTTTGTAAGCGTCAGAAGCTGCGAGAGCAGTTCGCTCAGCCTGTCGGTCTGATTAAGTATGCTCTTCGTCCACTCGTTCTCGCCGCCCGTAAGCTCTATCACTTCGGCGTCGGCGCGTATCACGGCGAGCGGCGTTTTCAGCTCGTGCCCCGCGTCGGTGATGAACCTGCGCTGGCTCTCGATGCTTTCGATAACGGGGCGCACCGCGCGCTTTGAGTAGAGGGCTATGAGCAGTGCCGAGAGCGCCAAAAGCGCCGCAGCTATCACCGCCGAGATCTCGAGCATACGCCCGAGCGAAGCCGACTTTTCGCTGAAATCGTAAAACACCAGCATCTTGCCGCCGTTCGGCACATCGTTTACAGCGTAGCGGAAATCGCAGCCGCTGTAAAAGCCGCGCTTTTTATCCGACTTTGCCGCCGCCAAGCCAATCTCCTGCGCCTGCTCGCTCGTCACGGTCGAGATATGCCCCGTGTCGATGAAGTCCGCCTCGCCCGATGAATTTATCATCACAGTGAAGTAGCGGGTGCTGTAACGCAGCTCGCCGAAGCGCCGCCCGTCGTCCTTTTTCGGCTCGCGCGGGACGAAATTCTCGGGCATCTTGCCTTTGTTTTCCAGTATACTGTCAACTATCTCGTCCACCTCTGAGATGGTGTAGTAGATGTTCAGCCCGTTGATAAGCCCCGTCATGAGCAGCTCTACGCAGAAGATCACGGCAATGGCGGCGGCGGAGAACTTTACGCTCAGCCGCCTAAGCATTTTCCACCGCGAGCGAATAGCCCGCGCCCCTAGCCGCGTTTATAGCAACGTTCGCGCCGATAGACCGCAGCTTTTTTCGCAGGTAGGATATGTAGACCCACACCACGTTGATCTCGGTATCGCTGTCGCAGCCCCATATGCGCTCCATGAATTTTTCGGTAGAGATGAGCATATTCGGATTTTTCATCATGTACTCCATCATCTGAAATTCCTTGTTGCCCAGCCGTACAGCGCCCTGCGGGGTGCTCATTTCAAATGTCGCGCGGCTGAGGGTGACGTTGCCGTATCTCAGCTCTTCGGGGGCGTAGTCTGCCGAGCGGCGGGTCATGGCGCGAAGTCTGGCGAGCAGCTCGCTCATCGCGAAAGGCTTAGTAAGGTAATCGTCCGCGCCCGCGTCAAGGCCGGTGACTTTATCCTCAAGCTCGCTTTTCGCCGTCAGCAGCAGCACGGGCACGCTGCACTTTTCCGCGCGCAGCCTTTTCAGCGCCTCAAGCCCGCTCATTTTCGGCATCATTATGTCCATTATTATAGCGTCGTATTCGGCGGCAAGCGCGTAGTCGAGTGCGTCCGCGCCGTTGTAAACAGCGTCTACCGAGTAATTATTGTGCTTTAAGATAGCCGTCAGCGCGTTTGAAAGCTCGCGCTCGTCTTCTGCCAAAAGTATCCTCATACGCTTTCACGCTCCTTATTTTTTCAGCCGCTCCGCCTCTGCCGCGTCGGGCTTGACGTACAGCGTTTTCTGGTTTGTGAATATCACCATTCCGGGCTTTGCGCCGACAGGCTTTTTGACGTACTTTATCAGCGTGTAATCCACCGGCACCTGCGAGCTTTCGCGCGCCTTTGAGTGGTAAGCCGCTATGCGCGCCGCCTGCTCTATCGTCGAAAAAGGCGGCTCGGTGCCGTTAGTGCATATCACCGTGTGCGAGCCTGTTATGTTCTGTGTGTGCAGCCAAATATCGCTCTTCTGCGAATCTTTCAGCGTCAGGCGGTCGTTTTGGCGGTTGTGCCTGCCGACCAATATAGTGTAGCCGTCGTCGGAAACGAATTTCAGCGGCGGCAGCGACTTCATAGTCTTAGCTTTCAGCGAGCGCTTTTTGATGTAGCCCTGCTCGGCAAGCTCTTCACGAAGCTGCGATATATCCGCCTCAGAGTCAGCCCTCGTCAGCGAATCGAGCACCGAGTCGATATACTGCTGTTCGCGCTCGCCCTGCGCTATCAGCTCGACAAGCTTTTTCTCTGCGGTGTCCGCTTTTTTGTACTCTTTGTAATACCGCTGAGCGTTCTGCGAGGGGGTAAGGCGCGGGTCTAGGGGTATCTCTATCTCCCCGCCCTGCTCGCTGTAAAAGTTCTCGCAGCGCAGCGAAGTCATGCCTTTCTGCACGGCGTAGAGGTTTGTCATTATCAGGTCGCCCTTTATTTTCAAGCTCTCGCGGTCGGCGCACTCGGCAAGCTCCTGCCGCTGATTTGCCGTGCGGCGGGCGGTGCGCTCTGAAAGCGAGGTCAGCAGGCGGAAGAGGTCTTGCGCCTTTTGCTTTATGCGGTCGAGCCTGCCGCGCTGCGAGTAGAAGCTATCAAGCAGTTCGCAGGCGCTCTCGTGCTCTTTTATCTGCATGAGCGAGCCGAAGTGCGCTATATCGGTAAAGCAGAAATCTTTCAGCCTGCCCTCTTCGTCCGAGAGGGTGATGTAGCGGTGTTCGCCGCCGCGCAGTTTTTCCGACTCGGCTTTCAGCCAGTTTTCAAGCCGCGCAAATTCCTCCTCGCTAACATCGCAGACAGCTTTGTCCTCGCCGCAGGCGCGCCAAACGGCTTCGTCGGCGAATACGGGCGATATGCCCTCGAGCGTCTGCACCAGTGCGTTCGAGAGCCGCTTGCGCTCATACATCGCGAGCATTTTTCGCAGCACGCCGAAATCCGGCTCTTCCAAATTAGCGCGCGGGCTTTTCGGCGGCAGTGTGTAAGCCATGCCGGGCAGCACGGGGCGCACCGAGGACATCTCGGGATTAACGCGCTTTATGCTGTCGATGATCTTGCCCTCGCCGTCTATCAAAATTATGTTCGAGCGCCTGCCCATTATCTCCGCCGCGATGGTCAGCCGCTCAATATCGCCCAGCTCGTTCGCCGAGTCGAAATCGAAATACAGTATCCTCTCAAAGCCGTCCTGCCGTATGTCTACCAGTTTGCCCGATGAAAGGCGCTTGCGCATGAGCATACAGAACATCGGCGGGGTCTTGGGGTTCTCTATATTCTCGCGGGTGAGGTGTACGCGCGCCGTGCCCGCGGCGCTGTTGAGCAGCAGTCTGTAACCGCCCTCGCGCGTGCGTATGCCTATTATCAGCTCTTCCTTAGTGGGCTGGTGTATCTTATCCACCCTGCCGCCGATGAGCGGCGAAAGCTCTTTTCGCACTAAGCTGAGGTATATTCCGTCAAGTGCCATTTACAGCCACTTCCTTTCGTTCAGATAATTCAGATAACGCTTACCGGGTCGGTGAAGGCTTTCGAGCGCTCTATCACCAACTCGGGAAATTCCTCCGCCAGCTTTTCCGCAAGCGCGGCGTGAAAGATATTCTCGGTGTAAAAATGTCCCGCGTCGATAAGGCAAAAGCCGTTGTCAGCCGCCTCTACAAAATCACTGTGCTTCACATCGCCCGTCACCATAGCCTGACAGCCAGCCGCAGCAGCCGCGCGCCAAAGTCCTCCGCCGCTGCCCGAGCATATGCCTATCTTTGCGATGCTCGCGGGCGTTTCGGTGTAGCGGACTACCTTGCAGCCAAGGCGCTTTTTGCACTGCGAAGCGAGGTGCGCCGCCGATGTTTCAAAAGCCGCCGTGCACACATAGCCGATTGGCTTGCCCTCCTCAAAAGCGAGCGTTTGCAGGGGCTTTAAGCCAAGCTTCTGCGCAAGCAGATCGTTCATGCCGCCCTGCGCCGAGTCGAAGCTGGTGTGCGCGCAGACAGCCGCAATGCCCCTGTTCGCGAGGGCGACCGCGGGCTGCTCCGCCGTCAAGCATTTCAGCGGGCGGAAGATGACGGGGTGGTGCGAGATCACCAGCTGAAAGCCGCCGCGCTCCGCCTCATCAGCCACCGCTTTCGTAATATCAAGCGCCGTGAGCACCTTTTTCACGGGAATATCCCTGCCGCCGACGCATATTCCGCTGTTATCGTAGCTCTGCTGCTGCGAAAAGGGCGCGAATGTATCTATATAATCGTAAATTTCTCCAACCGTTGCCATTTTACTCACCTATCTCTTTCATAAGCTGTTCCGCAAGCCGCAGCATATCCTCCGCCTGCGCGGTATCGCCGTTTTTAGCGCTGAGCCTGCCGAGCGCCGCTTTTTTCATGCGCTGTGCCGCCGCAGATATGTACTCCGCGCTGTAAGGCTCGCGGGGGTCTAGCCTGCCCGCCGTAAGATACCTGCCGTCGCAGGGGTAGTCTATAAGCTCGGGCGCGTAATGCGCAGCCATGACCGAGTAGACGAATTTTCCGTCGCGGCAGGCGCGCTCGCACATGATATGCCAGCCGTTTGCAAAAAGCCAACGGCGCAGCTCGTCCGCCTTGGTCATGGGCTGAAGTATCAGCGTGCACCCGCGCAGCTGCTTCTGCCACTCGCCGCGCGAAAGTATAGCGGCTATCAGCTCGCCGCCCATGCCCGCACATATCACGTCGGTAACGCCCTCCTGCGGGACGTTTTCCAGACCGTCGGAAAGCACGGCATCTATCTTATCGGCAAGCCCGCTTTGGGCGATGTGCTCGATGGCGGAGCTTAGCGGCTGAGGGTTTATATCTGCGGCGATGGCGCGCTCGCAAACACCGCTCTCTACCAGCGCGCAGGCAAGGTAGCCGTGGTCTGCGCCAATATCGGCGGCTATGCGCGGGGCGGAGTTGACATCGCTTTCCGCAAGCATTTCGGCGCAGAGCGCCAGTCTTTTATTTTCCAGCTTGAATATCATCAATGATCTTTCCAATCTATAAAAATGCGGAGACGCCTAATTTATCAAGCGCCTCCGTATGATCTGCAAAGTGTATCTCTTAACCTGCAAAATGCGCGTTGAGCTTTGCGATAAGCTCCTTAGGGTCTACGCCGTGTACCTCGCAAGCCTGCGCTACGGTCTCGCCGCGCGACGAAGGGCAGAAAAGGCAGTGCATACCCATTTCGAGAAAATATTCCGCAGTAGTTTCATCAGCGTCCATGATGTCGCCGATAATGGTATCTTCTGTAACTTTAAAATCCATGAAAATTCAACTCCTCTCGGGGATACATAATGTATACCTCTTAATTCCTATTATAACCCATATCAAAAGATTTTTCAAGCCCCCGAGCGATTTTTTTATCTGAAAATTCTGTGACAGACTGCGGCAGACTATCAGCCGCGTTTCAGCTCTTCCCAGTCGGGGCCAAGCTCAAGCCCGCCGTCGGTACTGCCTACGAAAGTATCTCCTCTGCGGTAGATGTGGTCGTAGCGAACGTCGGCTTCGTAGCGCGTACCGCTCGAGTCGGTGAAATTATCCACGCCGCGTATGCCCTGCGTGGAATTATCTATCATGCGGTCAACGGCGCGGGCGTGGTCGGCGCAGGCGGAATTTACAATGTCGCTCGTCTGCGAGAGGGTCTGCGAAACGCGCTGAGATGCGTTTATAGCCATCTGCTGACGCTGCATAGCGCCGTTCTGCTCTATCTGCGCGACGTTTTGAAGCTCCTGCTGTTCCAGCGCGAAGTAGAGCGGGCCGTACTGTATCTCAGCCGTGAAGCGCTCGAAAATGCGCTCCATCTCCGCCTTGTCGCAGCCGCGCGAGATGAGCATTATGTCAAAAGCCCTGCCCCAGTCAGGCTCGCCCTTTTTCTGCGTGAGCGGCATAAGCCCCATGCCGAAGCCCGAGAGCATATCTAAAAATCCGCCGCTGCGCTGCTGCTGCTGGCTAACGGGCAGGTAGCAGAATATCGTCGCGAAAAAGCCGCTGAACTGCGCGCCGCCTTGGCTGAAAGTTATCTTGAATTTGTGCGGAGATACCTGTGCGGGCTTGCCGAGCTTTTGCGAAGTCTGCTGAGCGAAGTCCTGCGCGCGCCGGGCTAGGGGCGCATTATCTAAAGGTATAACGCGAATGTCATCGAGCCTGCCGTATACCGCCGTGAGTCTTTCGTAAGCGTACTGCTGCGGCTTGACGAGCTTGCGGTAGCGCAGCCCCGACCAGCCGTCGAGGAAATAATCGCTCGCCTGCTGACCGAAAACGCCGGGCGCGGTAATCATAGTGCCCTGCGTGTAATCTTTGTAGTAGGCGAATGGGTAAAAGCGAAGCTCGGCAGTCTGCTCATTTTGCGGCGGGCGGCGCAGGATAAGCCCGTAAGTCACCGCCGCGCTGAACGAGCAGGAATTATCCTCAAAGACCTGCCAGCGCCAATTCGGCGGCACGAACGAACGGAAAAGCGCTCCCCGCCCGCCGAAGTCGATATTGCGCACGGCTTTCTCTTCCTCGGTCTGCCGCAGGACGTACTGCGCCCCGCAGAAGCGGCAGGTAAGGCGGGTATCGCCCTCGTGAGCCTTGATATACGCACCGCAGTTGCGGCATTTTATCTCGATAAATTCCATATGATACACGCTCCTTTCGGTGAAAATATGACAAAAATCTATCATCATGCACAATTCATCTTGTATTCACATTATAACATATTTCATACGCGATTTCAAGCCCTAAAAGACGTATTTTACTAAGTTTACTCAGGTAAACTTTTGACGAAAGAATTATCTTTTCTTAGCGATTTTTTACATCTATTGACAAATTCCGAGTTTGGCGGTATAATATATTTGTAAATGCCGTGTAAACATATGCGGCAAAAAATACGGTCTGACAAAACGACCGGATCAGACAAAATTTACGGAGGTAATAATTATGTTAAAATGTCTAAAAAATGAGAAGCTTTGGTACGCAGTAGGCGGCGCGGCTGCCCTGGTTATCGGCAAGAAGATAGTAAAGGCTAAGAAGACCCGCGAGCTGGCAGTTACCGGTATCGCTAAGGGCATGAAGCTCAAGAGCGACGCTCAGGAAACTCTGCGCAACATGAAGGACGAAGCTTCCGACATCTGCTACGACGCTAAGGTAGAGGCAGGTCTGCACGAGGAAGCCGACGAGGGAAAAGAAGCGGCTGAATAATGAGAGCGAAAATAGTTTACGACGCGCCGGGAAGAATAAGGCTGCGCGGCGGGGCTGACGCTTTTGAAAAGACCGCCGAAGCGGCTATAGAGCAGTACGCGCTGAAAAACGAATGGGCGCTGGACTGCGAGGCGCATTACGAAAACGGCGGCATACTGCTGACGTACAAAAAAGGCTGCCGCGAAAAGGCATTGCAGTTCGTGCGGGAGCTTGTGCCCGCCGCTCTCGAGCCTGTATCGCCCAGCGGATATGACGTAAAAGAGATCGACAGAACTTTTAAATCAGACCTGATAAAGCTCATTGCGGACAGGTATGTTAAAAAGGCTCTGCTGCCCTCGCCGATAAGCAAGGCGCTGATAATCTACAGCGGTCTGAAATACATAGCGCGCGGGATAAGCACGCTTTTCGACGGCAAGCTTACGGTAGAGGTGCTGGACGGCGCGAGCATCGGCGCTTGTCTGGCGCAGAAGAATTACAACACGGCGGGCACGGTAATGTTCCTGCTCTCGGTATCCGCGCTGCTTGAGGATTACACCCGCGCGAGGACTAAAGCCGCGCTGACCGACAGCTTAGCTATAAAGGCTGACAAAGTATGGCTTGCGGGCGAGGGCGACGGACCCGACCTGCTGATACCCATGAGCGAGCTGAAAGCGGGCGACTGCATAAGAGTACGCACGGGCAGCGTGATACCCGTAGACGGCGAAGTGACCGACGGCGAAGCATACGTCAACGAAGCCTCTATGACAGGCGAGCCGCTGGCGGTAATGAAGTCGGCGGGAAGCAGCGTATTCGCGGGCACGGTGATCGACGAAGGCTCTATCGTGATAAAAGTACGCAGCCTTTCATCAGACACCAAGATCAGCAGGATAATCGAGCTTATCGACAACTCTGAGAACCTGAAAGCGGGCGTACAGAGCAAGGCGGAGCGGCTGGCGGACAGCATAGTGCCTTACAGCTTCTTAGGCTTTATACTGACGCTTGCGCTGACGAGGAACGTCACCAAGGCTGTATCGGTGCTGATGGTGGACTACTCCTGCGCGATAAAGCTTTCGACGCCGATAGCTGTCATCTCTGCGATAAAGCAGGCGGCGGACTGCGACATTACGGTAAAGGGCGGAAAATATCTGGAAGAATTTGCGATGGCGGATTCGATAGTTTTCGACAAGACGGGCACACTTACGAACGCCGAGCCGGTGCTTGAAAAAGTGATAGCGCTGGGCGACTATTCGGAGGAGGACACGCTGAAAATAGCGGCTTGTCTGGAAGAGCACTTCCCGCACAGCGTTGCGCGCGCGATAGTAAAAGGCGCGGCGGCGCGGGGCATAGACCATGCCGAGGAGCACGCGGAGGTGCAGTACATAGTGGCGCACGGAATATCCACCACGCTGCACGGAAAGCCCGCGGTGATCGGCAGCAAGCATTTTATCTGCGAGGACGAAGGCGTTGAGATAACGGAAGACCAGCAGCGCGAGATTGACGAAAAGTCGGGTGCCTGCTCGGTAGTATACCTGGCGGTCGGCGGAAAGCTGACGGGCGCGCTCTGCATAAGCGACCCGCCGCGCGCGGAAGCGAAGCGAGCGGTAGAGCTGCTGAAAGAAAGCGGCATCGAGAACATAGTAATGCTCACGGGCGACAGCGCGAAGGCGGCCGAGATAACGGCTGAGAAGCTTGGCATAACGAGCTACCGTGCGCAGGTATTGCCCGAGGACAAGCACAGCTGGGTAGAGCGGCTGAAAGAAGAGGGTCACCGCGTGATAATGGTAGGCGACGGCATAAACGATGCGCCTGCGCTGGCGGCGGCGAACGTATCGGCAGCGATGAGCGACGCATCAGACATTGCGCGCGAAACGGCGGACATAACGCTGCGCGGAGCAGACCTAACGGAGCTTGCGCGGATACGCAGGCTGAGCGAAGCCTTAATGGCGCGCATAAACAGCAATTACAGATTTATCCTGTGGTTCAACTCTGCGCTGCTTGTGGGCGGAGCTTTGGGGCTGCTTGCTCCATCGTGGTCGGCGCTTTTGCACAACGCATCGACGATGGCGATATGTGCGAAGAGCATGACCCCGCTGAAAGACAGCGAAAAATAAGACATGAATTGCAGCGTTTTTTCGAAATGGAGGACGCTGCTTTTTTGTACATTAGTACAGATTTTGCATATTTAAATTATGCAGAATGTACAAATATCGAACATATAAGAAAAATCGAAGCGAATATGCTTGACAAGCGGAGAAAAATATGATAAAATATACTAGTCGTTAAGGCGCAAGCCAAGACTTCACAAGGACAGCAAGGACAGGTGTCCGAGTGGTTTAAGGAGCCGGTCTTGAAAACCGGTGATACGGCAACGTACCGTGGGTTCGAATCCCACCCTGTCCGCCATATTTTTGCGGATTTACCCAAGTGGTGAAGGGGCTCCCCTGCTAAGGGAGTAGGTCGGGAAACCGGCGCGAGAGTTCAAATCTCTCAATCCGCGCCAAAAATCATATCTCGCAGATCGTGCAAAAGTACGGTTTGCGAGTTTTTTTATTTGTGCAGATATGCTGAAAAAAGCGCCGAGATCCCCCACATTCATATTAAAACATCATATCATACCGCACGGCTCGCCACGACGCGATCGTGCGTTTTTTATTGCCAATACTTCTCCCTTACCAATAGTCAATAATGTTAAATTTTTATAAAAAATCTATTGACAAATGCACCGCGCCATGTTATAATTGAATGAACATAGAGTTATATGCCAAATTCATGCCAATCTTTGTTGCATATGCCCGCTGAGATGCGCCCTATTATAAAGGTATATTTTCACGCGGCGGATGGCATTATTTATGGTATCAATAAAATGATATAGAGGAATTTCCACAAAAAGGGGGTAATTTTATGAAAACCAAACTCAGAAACCGAACGGCTCTCGCGGGGCTTGCGGCTTTTTTCGCACTCTCCTGCGCCATGAGCACTGCGGCTTACGCTGCCGACTCCGACGGGGTCTCCGCTCAGCTTACTACCGACAGCGCGGCTTACTCTGCGGGCGACGCCGCCGAGATAACGCTCGATGTGCAGAATGACGGCGGCTTGGCGGACATCTCTACCGAGATATTCCTGCCCGAGGGCATGACGCTCCGCAGCGGCAGCCTTGCGCTAGACCGTGCAGCCGTTCAGACGGGCGAATGCTTCTCCAACACGGTAACTGCCGATATTCCCGACAGCGGCACGGACGACAGTTCATCAGCAGACAGTTCATCGCCCGACAGCTCTTCCGCATCGGACAGCGGCACGCCCGCTTCAAGCAGCCAGACTACATCTTCTCAGGCGGCTGCACCCGCTGACACAAACCCGAGCACGGGCAGCGGCGCGGCTTACGTTTGGCTCAGCTTCGCGCTCATATCGGGCGCGGCGCTCATCGCGATAGGCGTTAAGAAAAAGCAGGGCAGGCGTATGCTCTCGCTCTTCATGTGCGCGGCGATGTGCCTAAGCTTTGCGGCGGCGGAGATACCCGTAAGCGCCGACGAGCTTAACGATACCCTGCCCGACGGCACGCTCGAGCTTACCCGCGAAGTAGAGATAAACGGTCAAAAGCAGGTCATCAAAGCGCGCGTTGCGAGCACTCCCCTGCCGGACGATACCGAAACTATCACGATAAGCTTCGTTACCGATGGCTCGGCGGTAGAGCCTGTTGCGGTGGTAAAGGGCGAAACGCCCGACCTGCTGCCGCAGTCTTACATGGCGGGCAAGACCTTTAAGGGCTGGTATACCGACCCCGAGCACACGCAGGAATTTTTCGAGGACACCGCTCTTGAGAACGACATCACGCTTTACGCGGATTTCGGCGAGGTGGAAAACGACATCGAAGTCGAGCCGCGAACCACTTATTACGAAGAGGACTGCGCCGCGGACTTCGCTTTCACGCTGGTCAGCGATACGCCTATTTCCTCCGACAACCTGCTAAGCGCGGTGGACATCGAGGCTATTTCTGGCGAAATGCCCGAGAGTTTCAGCGTTTCCGCTTCGGGGAATGAATACACGGTAGTACCCGAGCAGGATTATACCGAGGGCGGACTTTACCGCGTTACCCGCAGCGATTGGGTGACTTTCCGCGACTTAGAGGACAGCGTTACCGAGTACACATTCCGTATTTTCAAGCCCGAGAGCATGATACTCGATATGGATTCGGGCATAAAGTACGTTGACTCCGCCCATTTCAAGGAAAAGAAAGAGAACAGCGAATACATAGTTGACGCGGCGTACTTCCTTGAAAAAGACATCAAAGCGGAAGATACCCTTTGTCTTGGCGACGGCACTGAAAAGGTAGACGAAAAATCGCGCTTTATAAACGTGCTTGAAACTGCCCCCAGCGGCGATGACTACGTTATATCGTTCGAGGACAGCGAGCCTGAGGACGTTTTCGACAACGTTGACATCAGCTTCAAGAAAGACATGACTAACGCCATTCTCGCCGACGATTTCGACCCCGAAGCTATGGCGGACGAACTTTACATGAGCGAGGGCGCTGACCAGATAAACATGATGATGGCGGCGCTGTTGGCGGACAGCGAAAGTGTAAAGAACGAGCTTGGCGGAGAGAGCCTGCTGGCAAACTATGCCGCCGACGACCCCGCGCTGACCGATTTCACGCAGGGCGCGCGGCTGAAAGACGACAGCCTTTTCGACCTTTCGCAAAAGCTGAAAAAGAATCTGAAAGTAGAAGTTACCATTGCGGATGCGGAGAACGAGAATTTCCGCATACCCGACCCGAACAACTGGTGCGCTATCAGATTTACATTCTCTTACAGCGGCACTGTAAAGAACAGGCTGAAAATAAACGCTTCGATAAGCATAACAGAGTACCTGAACATATCGCTGCAAGGCTACAAATCTTTCAAATTCAAGCTTTTCAAAAAGAGCCAACTGGAATTTGACTACGCTGTAAACATCTACTCGCAGACGGATATAGAGTTCAAAGTACTGGTATGCTCTACCAACAAGAAAAACGAAACATGGCGCGACATCTCGAAAGAGATAACCGACATGATGAACAGCGACGAGGAAAACGACCAGAACTCGTTAGTCGCGCAGATGAAAGAGATGCTTGCAAGCCAAGGCGACTACATACAGCTTTGCGAGATACCGCTTTTCAAATCGAAGATACCGCTGATAGAGCCGATAACGGTATTTGACATAAACCTCGACCTAAACTACGTTATCAAGGTGAACTTCGCGGCGGGCATGAGCACGAAATTCTCGGTGCTCGACGCTACGCAGGTCGGCATAGCGGGCAACTCCTCCACAAAGGAATTCCGCAGCTACAAGAACGACCTCGCCGAAGACAACAGATACAGCTTCGACCTCTCGATATGCGGCTACATCGGCATAAAGACGGGGCTTGAGGGCAGAATGACTATTTCGTTCTTCGGTCTGCAAAGGCTTGGCGAGGTAGGCATGGGCATGGAAGTAGGCGCGTACCTCGACATTTACGGATATGCGCAGTACCACGTTGCAAAGCCCTCGTCATACTACAATAACGTATACAAGACAGCGGTCGGCGGCTACTATATGGAGATCGGCATATACATAGAGCTAAAAGTGATCGCCGAATCAAAAGTCTTTAAGCTAAAGGCTGAGGGAATACTTTTTGAAGATAAATTCCCGCTCTTCCACATGGGCAACAAAGAGCTGCTGCTCTCGGTAAACGAGCCGGAAGCGCAGCTGATACTTACAAACTCGAACAAAAAGGCGAGGTACACCACCGTGCCGATGTCCTCGCTGCCCGCAATAACAGGCACGTTCTTAGACATCACTACGGGCGAAACGGTGCGCCGAGAGATCTCTTGGGACTCGCTTGATCTGAGTTTTTCAGATCTGGCTTTTGAAGCTACATGGGACAACAAAGCTTGGAAGTACACAAGCGTGCGCTTCAAGCATAGTTATTACAATTACGACCCGCCCGCACTGGTAGAGTGCAACGCGCACGTTAGCTACAACGGTCAATACCTGCAATTCACGCGCGGCGCGGACTACGGCAGAAACACGGTAGTCAACATGAAAGTAATGTGGGCTGACACCAGCCGAATAGACAGCGACCGCGTAGGAAAGCTCTGCAAAGTAAACTATTACAGCGAGCTGGACGGCAAGCGCGAACTGCTAGGCAGCCGCGAAGTGCTCGCGGGCAAGACGGCTGGTGCTTTCCGCATAGAGGACTACATAAGCACATACAAATACAAGGACGGCAAGTGGAACAGCGACCCCGAATGGACAATGATAACCAAAGACACCGATTTCGTATACTCGGCGGTAACTGCGCAGACTACCGTAGCTTTCGTATACTTCGACCCCGAAACGCTTAGCTGGGTAGCGGAGATGCAGACGGTGACTATTGGCGAAGCGCCTGTACTGCCGGACGTCTCGGGCAACGAGCATATGAGATTCACGCGCTGGGACATAACGAAAGGCGTAAACAACTACGGCGCAAAAATACCATCAGGCGGCGTAGGGCCTCTGACAGAGGGCTGCGTTACCAACAACTACATACTCACAAGCGAAAAGCAGACAGGCGTACCTTATAATAAGGTATACGATGACGAGTTTTCATTCAAGCTCAAACCACTGCTCAATAAGACCTATCCTAACGATTACTACAAGCTTGCTTTCATATTCACGGCAATGTACGATTTCGACAGGCTGAACATGACGGTAGTTCGGCGCAGTTTCTGGAACTACGAATACAGCATGGATTACGGCGTGCGCTATGGCACGAGGATAGAATACCTAGGCGACCCTGAATCACCTAACGGCAAGAGATTCGTAGGCTACACCGACGAAAAGGGCGGCGAAGCGAAGTACAGAACTTACACCGATCTGCCTAAGATGACTGAGGACGTCACCTACTACGCCGTTTACAAGGGCGAGCCGCTCAAGGCAACGCTCGAGTATTTCGACGAGGAAACGCTGGAGTACAAAACTTACAAAGTGCTAGACCTCGAAAGCGGCGACAAAATACCCGCAGAGGAGTTCCAAGCGGTAAAGGATAAGATGATCGCCCCCGAGGGAGTAGAGTACACGATCTATACACGCTGGTTCGACACTATATCGGGCACGTCTTATAAGTACCCTGAAAACCTTACCGTAATGAATGATATTACCCTGCGGCTCGACTTCCTGCGCACGGTAGACGTTACGCTCGACGGCGGCGAGGGCGAACTTCTTACAGGTATGCCCATCCGCAAGGCGGTATCCAACAAGGACTACGCGCTTACTTTGGAAAACTGGGCTGCAAAGCAGGAGGACGACTACAACACTTACGAGCTTGCGGGCTGGAAAGACAGCAACACGGGCAAGATCTACGCGGTAGGTCAGCCTTGCAGATTCGACCGACCCGTCACCCTCACGGCGGTGTACACAAGCACTCCAAAGACCTACAACGTAAGAGTACACACGCAGTACGGCGAGCTGAAAAACGGCAAGCAGACCGACAGCTTCACGGGCGGATTTGACGACTACGTTAAATTCCTCGACATATACAAAGGCTGGCTGCCTGCGGAGGTAAAGGACGTGGACTACACCCACACCTGCAAAACCTCGCGCTACCAGTACTCCATCGACAAGCTGGATCTGGAGATAGAGTACATCTGGACAGACAAGATCAACCAGTACACGATAACCCTAGACCCGAACGGCGGCACGGCAGGCAGCTACACCGAGTACGAATACGACTACGGCAGCGAGCTTGAATTGGCGAAGCTATTCAATCCGAAAAAGAGCGACGAGCTTTGCGACTACGTCATAGCGGGCTGGAAAGACCAAAACGGCGAAGAGTACGCGGCGGACGGCAAGCTGATACTTAAAGGCGACACCACCATCTCGCCGATATGGAAAGAGGGCACATACAAAGAATACGCGCTGATATACGAACTGGACGGCAAGATCATCAAGTCGGAGAAAAAGCACTTCGGCGACGCGCTTACCGCGCCCGACGTACCCGCCGAAGCTGAGGGCTACGCTTTCAGCGGCTGGAAGTGGCAGGACTCGAGCGGCAAGGAAATCGAGATGCCGAAGACCATGCCCGCCGAAACGCTGACGGTATACGGCACTACCACAAAGTGCTACGTTACCTACAAGGTAGACGGCGAGATCTACAACGGCCCTGACTTCACAAAGGTGGGCGAGAGCACTAAAGTGCTGGATAAGTACGAGCGCGAGGGATACGACGTTACCGAATGGACTACCGAGGACGCGGAAGTTGTAAACGGCAGCTTCACGATGCCCGACCACGACGTAACGTTCACCGCGACGACCACGCCAAAGACCTACACCATAACCATCGACGTAGAGGGCGTAAAGACCACCGCGACAGCCGAGTACGGCAGCACATTCACACTGCCCGAGCAGCAGGCGCGCGAGGGATACACATTCTACTGGACGGGCAACGGAACGGACGTACTCATAACCACAGAGGACGGCGTGAGCACAGTTCAAATACCCGCGAGGGACTTCACCGTAACGGGCAAATACACGCAGAATGTACACAACGTTTACTTCATTATCGACGGCCAAGAGCTTACCGAGCAGACTATGAAAGACATACCTGCGGGACAGGAAAACCTGCGTACGAACGACTTTTCCGTGGGTATACCCGAGGGCAAGAAATTCACGGGCTGGATAACGGGAAATGTTGAGCTGAATAAAGAGGGCAGCTTCACGATGCCCGACAGCGACGTTTACTTCTACGGCAAATTCGTAGACAGCGGAAGCGTTACGATAGAGATATGCACGAAGCGCGACATGAGTATGTTCGGCGAAACAGGCGACCCCGACCTATATATGCGCTCATGGACACTCTACGGCGAGCCGGGCGACGAGGTAGAACTCCCCGCGCTGGAACGCGAGGGCTATGAGCTGACATGGCAGCTGCAAGAGGGCTCAGAGGAGCAGTTCACCATCACGAACGGCAAGCTGAAAATAGCGGATAGCGCGGAGGATACATACGTCAGCGTGAACGCGGTTTTCAAAGAAAAGACAAAGAGCTGAAAGCTTAAAACACACAGACCGCAGGCGTAAAAAACCTGCGGTCTTTTTTTTGCTTATTATTCACAATTACGTCATTGAACTGCGCGGCGGGGTGTGCTATAATATCTTGAAAATCAAAATACAAAGCTAAGGAGATAAAATATGGCAAAGATACTTGACTGGAACGAATACCTCGACACCGCCGCTGAGATGGTGGCTGAGGGAATCGTAATGCTGAAAAATGAAAACGTTTTCCCGCTCGCCGCCGAGGACACCGCCGCGGTATTCGGCAGGATACAGCTTCACTACTACAAGAGCGGCACAGGCTCGGGCGGAATGGTGAACGTTTCGCGCGTGGTGAATATAGTAGACGGGCTGAAAGAAGCGGGCGTGAAGCTTGACGAAGAGCTGCTCGAAACCTACCGCCGCTGGGACAAAGCGAACCCTTTCGACCTCGGCGAGGGCTGGGGCGCTGAGCCATGGTCGCAGAAAGAGATGCCCCTGACCGAAGAGATGGTGGAAAACGCCGCGAAAAATGCGGGCGTTGCGATAGCCGTCATAGGCAGAACGGCGGGCGAGGAGCAGGACAACAGCGTGGCAGAAGGCTCTTACCTGCTGACCGCCGACGAGATGGATATGCTGAGGCGGGTGCGCGCGAAATTCACGAAAATGGCGGTACTGCTGAACGTCGGCAACATCATCGACATGAAATGGATGGAGGAGATACGCCCCGACGCGGTAATGTACATCTGGCAGGGCGGCATGACGGGCGGCACTGGCACGGCGGCGGTGCTCACGGGAAAAGTAAGCCCGAGCGGAAAGCTGCCCGACACCATCGCCCGCAACGCAGCCGACTACCCCTCGGCGGCAGATTTCGGCGACCCCGACCGCGACCTTTACCGCGAGGACATCTACGTCGGCTACCGATATTTTGAAACTTTTGCCAAAGAAAAGGTGCTCTACCCTTTCGGCTACGGACTTTCGTACACGCAGTTTGAGGTAAAGACCACCGCCGCGGAGCAGACGGCGGAAGCGCTCACGCTGCGGGTGGCGGTGAAAAACATCGGCAAATACAGCGGCAAAGAGGTGGTGCAGGCGTACTTCTCAGCGCCGCAGGGCGCTCTCGGCAAGCCCGCCCGCCAGCTGTGCGCGTTTGAAAAGACCCGCACCCTAGCGCCGAACGAGCAGCAGGAGATAAGCATGACTATCCCGCGCGCGCAGCTTGCGAGCTACGATGATTCGGGCGCTTCGGGCAACATCAACTGCTATGTTTTGGAAGCGGGCGAGTACAGATTTTTCGTCGGCACAGACGTGCGCAGCGCGGTGCAGGCGGCAAGCTTCACTATCGACAAGACCGAAGTCATCAGCCGCCACGAGCAGGCGGCCGCGCCAGTTACGCCTTTCGAGCGCATAAAGCCGATACAGCAGGGCGAGGGTTTTGCGATATGCCGCGAGGAAGTGCCGCTCAGCCGAGTTGACGAGCAGGCGCGCCGCGAGGAGAATATGCCCGCCGAGCTGACATACACGGGCGACCGCGGGATAAAACTCAGCGACGTTGCGGCGGGCAGGAGCAGCATGGCGGAATTTATCGCCCAGCTTTCCGACTACGACCTTTCGTGCATTATCCGCGGCGAGGGAATGGGAAGTCCGCGCGTAACGGCGGGCACGGCTTCGGCTTTCGGCGGCGTTACCGACGCGCTCACGGGCTACGGCATACCCGCGGGCTGCTGCTCTGACGGGCCATCGGGAATGCGGCTCGACTGCGGCACTAAAGCATTCAGTCTGCCGAACGGCACGCTGATAGCCTCGTCGTTCAACAAAGAGCTTGCGCAGCGGCTTTTCGCGCTGACGGGCTTAGAGATGGCGGCGAACAAGGTGGACTGTCTGCTCGGCCCCGGCATGAACATTCACCGCCACCCGCTAAACGGCAGAAATTTCGAGTACTTTTCGGAAGACCCGCTGCTGACGGGCAAAATGGCTGCCGCCGAGCTGAAAGGCATGGCGCAGGCGAACGTAACGGGCACGATAAAGCACTTCTGCGCGAACAATCAGGAGACATCGCGCCACTTCCTCGACTCCGCAGTTTCCGAGCGCGCGCTGCGCGAGATATACCTCAAAGGCTTTGAGATAGCCGTAAAAGAGGGCGGCGCGACATCTGTCATGACCACCTACGGCAGGGTAAACGGTTTGTGGACTGCGGGCAGCTTCGACCTCAACCACACAATACTGCGCGGCGAGTGGGGCTTTACGGGCTTCACCATGACCGACTGGTGGGCGAATATAAACAGGCGCGGCGGCGAGGCTGACAAGAACGACTTTGCAGCTATGGCTGCGGCGCGCGGAGATGTTTACATGGTGTGCGCGGACGGCGGCTCGGGCAGCGACAACACGCTTGCCGCGCTGGAAAACGGCAGTCTGAAACGCGCCGAGCTTCAGCGAAACGCGGCGGACATCTGCGGATTTTTACTGCACACCAACGCCCTCAAGCGCCTTGAAAACGCCGAGGAAAAAGTAGAAGTGATCGGCCGCGAGGACGGCGGCGATGAGGACGATACGCCCGTAGAGTTCTACAAGGTCGAGGGCTATGATATAGAGCTTGACCTGAGCGGCGTTTGCACCGACAAGGGCACTCACCACAGCTTCGCGCTAGACCTCTCGCACCCCGGCACCTACAACGTTACGATAACGGCAGGCTCAGAGCAGAGCGAGCTGGCGCAGATACCGCTGACCCTCTTCAACATGGGCACGGCGAGCGGCACATTCACCTGGAACGGCACGGGCGGCAAGCCTGTTTCGTACACCAAGCAGACGCCGATGTTCTCGCGCTTCACGACATTCCGCCTGTACTTCGCGCAGAGCGGTCTGAAACTGCACAGCATAAAATTTGAATATGTGAACGGCGACACACCTCACTAAACCGCGCCGTTTATGAACTCGGGGCTGAGGACGAAGCTGCTTTTGCGGCAGTCTATCAGCCCCTCTTTTTTGAGCCTGCCGAGCTCGGCGGAAAGGGCGCTGCGGTCTACGTTGAGGTAATCGGCAAGCTGCGCGCGGGAGAACGGCACATCAAAAGCCGCGCCGTGCAGGCTGTACATATATAAAAGGTACTCCGCGAGCCTGCCGCGTATGGTGCGCGGGGTGATGCAGCTTATCTTGCGGGTAAGGGCGAGATTTTTGGCGGCGGTGATGCGCAGAAGATTTTTCAGCACGCGCTCCGCACCTTCGCGGCGGCAGGCAAAAAGGCTCTCAAGCCCGATATGCAGCACCTCGCACTCGCCCTCGGCGCGCGCCGTCACCATCATCGGCTGACGCGAACAGGCGTAGACCTCGGCGAAAAGCTGCCCCGCGCCCGCCGTGCCGATAAGCGCGCTCTCGCCGCCAAAGCCCGCGCGCTCGATAATTATCCGCCCCGACTTCACCAGCCCGAAGCTTGAGATGACCTCGCCCGCCGAGCAGACCGCCGCGCCCTTTTTGTAGCGCTTTAGCCGCAGGTGCAGTTTGCCGACCTCCTGCGAAAAGGTAGACATATCCTCTATCTGCTCCGCCGAAACGCCCTCGAAAAGTGGGTCGGCGGCGAGCATTTTCAGCAATTCAACATCCATAAAATACCTCGCATATTTTTTAAAAATGTTGTAGAAACAACATACTTTCTGCTTTGATTATATTATAATATGTACATAAAGTCAAGCGATACATCGAAAAAAGAGAAACATTTCGGAGGTAATAAAATGAAAAGACGCATAATCAACATCGACGAAGAAAAGTGCAACGGCTGCGGCGCTTGCGCGAACGCCTGTCACGAGGGCGCTATCGGCATGGTAGAGGGCAAAGCCCGCCTGCTGCGCGACGACTACTGCGACGGTCTGGGCGACTGCCTGCCAGCTTGTCCCACCGGCGCGATAACATTCATCGAGCGCGAAGCGGCGGCGTACAACGAAGCGGCGGTGCTGGCGAACAAGGCGCAGAAGGCGAAAAAGCCGAGCGCTCCCCTGCCCTGCGGCTGCCCCGGAAGCATGGCGCGTTCGCTGAAAAAGCCCGCCGCGGTAACGGTAAAAGCGAAGCCCGCGCACACGCCCTCGCAGCTCAGCCAGTGGCCCGTACAGATACAACTCGCGCCGATAAACGCGCCGTATTTTGACGGAGCGAGCCTGCTCATCGCCGCCGACTGCACCGCATACGCCTACGCCGATATGCACGCAGACTTCATTCGCGGCAGGATAGCGCTCATCGGCTGCCCGAAGCTGGACAGCGCGGATCACAGCGAAAAGCTGACAGAAATACTGCGCCGCAACGACATCAAGGACGTAACGGTAGTGCGCATGGAAGTGCCCTGCTGCGGCGGGATAGAACTGGCGGCGAAAAAGGCAATACTGCAAAGCGGAAAAGACATACCCTGCCGCGTGACCACCATTTCGGTAAGCGGCGAGATACTCTGATACACATTTGGCAAATTAACTAAACAAAACGCTCGTGAGAGCCGTGTGAAACGTTTTCATTCCAAACTTCGCACGGCTCTCGCTTTTTTGCACAAAAAAGGCTTTACAAAGCGGCGGGGTTGTGATAAAATTAAGGCACTGAATTACGACGCAAAGGAAGTTATAATTATGAATATCAGGAAAATAATAGCTGCGGCGGTCAGCGCGATAATGCTCGCGGGAAACTCGGCGCAGTTTGCGGCATTCGCCGACGGCGGCATGAGATTTGAAGCCGAAAACGGCACTCTCGGCGGCGCGGCGTATGTGCAAAAGGACGACAGCGCCTCCGGCTCAAAGGCGGTGACTTTTACCGACGCCACCTGCACATGGACGCAGAAGGTGAACATGACCGAAGCGGGATTTTACGACATACGCATTTACAGCAAGGGTCAGGGCGGCGACAAGTTCAATGATCTGCTGATAAACGGCGAATCTGCGGGCACTTTCAAGAGCGCGGAAGGCGAAGGCTACTCGGAGTACACGGTAGCACGGCTGTATTTCAACAAGGGCGCGAACACCATCAAAATGACGATGAGCTGGGGCTACTTCATGCTCGACTACATAGAGCTTGAAAAGTCGGCGATACCCGAAAACATCTACGCCGTTTCCAAGCAGCTTTCAAACCCCAACGCCAGCGACAAGACCAAGCGCCTTTTCAGCTACATGGCGGACGTTTACGGCAAGAAGGTCATTACGGGCCAGTACTGCGACGGCGGGCTGAACGGCAGCGAATTTAAGGGCATAAAGAACGCGACGGGAGAGACACCCGCTATGCTGGGTCTTGACATGATGCGCTACACCTCCGCGCGCGTGAAGCACGGCGACAGCAGCAAGGCGGTGGAAAACGCGATAGAATTTTCCGAAGCGGGCGGCATAGTAACATTCTGCTGGCACTGGAACCTGCCCGACAAATTCTTAAAATCGGGCACTGACAGCAGCGGCAACCCGCGCTGGTGGGGCGGCTTTTACACCGACAACGCAGACCTGAACAAATTCGACCTCTCGGCAGTGATGGACGGCAGCGACCCCGAAACTTACAAAGCGCTGATGAGCGATGTAGACGCCATAGCAAAGCAGCTCACGCGGCTGAAAGAGGCGGACGTACCCGTGCTTTTCCGCCCCCTGCACGAGGCGAGCGGCGGCTGGTTCTGGTGGGGCAGCGACGGCGCTGAGGCTTACAAAAAGCTTTGGAAAGCGGTATACGAAAAGCTGACGAACGAGTACCAACTCGACAATCTGATATGGGTGTACAACGGTCAGGCGGCTGAGTGGTACCCCGGCGACGAATACGTTGACATCATCGGCGAGGACATCTACCCCGGCACGCGCCGCTACTCGCCGCAAAGCTCGAAATTCATCGAAGCGGCGGAATACTCGAACAGCCGCAAGATAGTAGCGCTGAGCGAAAACGGCTGCCTTTTCGACCTCGACAAGGCGTTTGAAGCGGGCACGGCTTGGTCGTACTTCGGCACATGGAGCGGCGAATTTTGCATATCAAGCTCGGAAAAATACACCGAAAAGACGATGTGGAAAAAGGTCTACCAGAGCGACTATGCGATAAACCTCGACGACCTGCCCGACTTCTCGATATACCCGCTCGACGGCGAAAGCAGCAGCGCGAAGGTAACGCTGAGCGAAACGGCTAAGACCCTCGCGCCGGGCGACGTATTCCGGCTGCGCGCAACGGTCGCGCCCGCGGGGGACAATGTTACATGGAAAAGCTCGAACACGGCTGTCGCGACGGTAAGCGGCGGCAAGGTTACCGCCACGGGCGCGGGCACGGCTGAGATAACAGCATCGCTGCCAAACGGCAACAAGGCTGTATGCAAGGTGACGGTAGAGCGCGCGAAGCTTACGGCGGCGAACGTCAGCAGCATAGCGGGCAGGTCATACACGGGCAAAGAGATAAAGCCCGCAGTTACCGTAAAATACGGCGGCAAAATGCTCGTCAGCGGCAAGGACTACACCGTAAGCTACTCGAACAACGTAAAAGTCGGCACGGCTAAAGCTACGATAACGGGCATAGGCAATTACAGCGGCAGTGTTGAAAAAACTTTCATCATCGCGCCCGCAAAGCAGACGATAACGGCTGCCGAGAGCGCCTGCAAGGGCATTAAAATAAGCTGGCTGGAGGACGAATCGACGACGGGTTACGAAATTCTGTATCGCCCGAACTCCGGCGGAGACAGCGTGAGCAAAAGAGTCAGCGGCACTGCAAGCACCACGATAACCGGACTGACGGGCGGCAAGACCTACTATGTAAAAGTTCGCAGCGTGGCAGAGGTCGGCGGAAAGACATACGCGGGCGCATGGTCGGAAGTGGTAAGCGTTAAAGCGGCGAAGTACGACATTACGAAAGCGAAAGTAAGCGGCATTGCCGACAAGGTATACAACGGCAAGAACCAAACGCAGAAGATCAAAGTAACATATGGCGGCAAAACGCTGAAAAGCGGCACTGACTACACCTTAAAGTACGCGAGCCGCAAGAACGTCGGCACGGCAACTGTAAAGATAGTCGGCGCGGGCGACTACGCGGGAACTATCAAAAAGACCTTTAAGATCAACCCCGAGAAGCAGAAGATCGAGAAGCTGACAGCGAAGTCGAAGGGCTTTACCGTAAAGTGGGCAAAGACGGCTTACGCTGCGGGCTTTGAGATACAGTACGCGGAAAACGCTAAATTCAGCGGGGCTAAAAAGGTGACGGTAAGCGACGGCACGAGCGTTAAAAAGAGCGTAACGAAGCTGAAGTCGGCGAAAAAATACTATGTAAGAGTACGCACATACACCACCGTAAGCGGCAAGAAATACTACGGCGCATGGTCGGCGGCTAAGAGCGTTACCACAAAAAAATAACTTACGGCGCAGACCTGCGAAAGGGTCTGCGCTTTTTTTGCGCTCGGGGTTGCTTTTTGGGCGATAGTGTGTTATAATAATTTTAGGTATTGTTTATAGAAAAAACGGAGATAACGACATGATAAAAAGCAAACTGCTCGCCTCGGCTGCCGCCCTGCTGATATGCACAGGCTGCGCGCACAGCGGCGGAGATCCATCGGGATATTACGAAGAGCCCGACTCGGCAGAGAGCGCGGCTTCTCAGGCAAGCACAGAGAGTTTAGAAAGCGCGGATAGTTCGGCGGCTGAGAGCAAGGCTGACAGATCCGACAAAGCTGAGGAAGCGGATATGTACGATGTTTCGCCTATAGCGGAAGCTTACCGCGCCGGCGACCCATCGGCGCTGAGCGAGTTTGACCGCGAGATATACGAAAAAGCGGCGGCGGTGCTGGACGAGATAATCACCGACGGCATGGACGATTACGAAAAAGAGCTTGCCGTGCACGACTACATAATCTACAACGTGACCTACGATGAAGGCTCGCTGAGCGCGATACCGAACCCCTCGGAGCACTGCGACGACCCATACGGCGCGCTGATAAACGGCAAAGCGATATGCAAGGGCTACACCACAACTTTCAGAATGTTCATGGGAATGCTCAGCATACCATGCGGCACGGCGCACTCGAGCGACGCGACCGGTGAAGAGCACGCCTGGAACACGGTAAAGCTGGACGGCAGCTGGTACTACGTTGACTGCACATGGGACGACCCCATTCCCGACAGCGCCACAAGACCCGTTATCCACACATATTTCAACGTTTCGCGCGAGGAGATAGAAACCGACCATGTGCTGCCCGACGGCTGCCCCGACACGGAAAGCGATGCGAACAGCTACTACACGCGCAGCGCGGTAAAGATAGCAGACCTCGGCGAGATATACGGCGCGGCAAAAGACGCTTTAGCGCAGGGCAGGCGGGACTTCGTACTGCTATTTGACGAAAGCACCGGCATAACGCTGAACGGCGTGGACGCGATAGACGATATATACGAACCCGAGAGCAAAGCGCTTGAGAAAAAGCTGAACGGGCTGGCGGCGAAGATGAAAAAAGACGGCTTGGCTAACAACTGCTTTTTAGACGTGCGGCGCGTACAGACAGCCGAGGGCATAGGGCTGTATGTGGAAATGCACTTATTTACTGACTGAAAGGAGCGCTGAAAAATGCGTTTCAGACCATGTATCGACATACACAACGGAAAAGTGAAGCAGATAGTAGGCTCATCGCTGAAAGACAAGGGCGGCGAGGCTGCGGACAATTTCGTTTCAGATAAAAATGCAGACAGCTATGCGCGGCTCTACAAAGAGCGCGGGCTGAGCGGCGGGCACGTTATAATACTCAACCCGCGCGGCAGCGAGCACTACGAAGCCGACCTGCGGCAGGCGCGGCTGGCGCTGAGCGAGTACGAGGGCGGCTTGCAGATAGGCGGCGGGATAACGGACGAAAACGCGGCCGATTTTCTGAACATGGGCGCTTCGCACGTTATAGTCACGAGCTACGTTTTCCGCGGCGGCGAGATAGACTTTGCGCGGCTGAAAAAGCTGACGGAAGCCATCGGCAAAGAGCGGCTGGTGCTCGACCTCTCCTGCAAAAAGCGGGGCGGCGAGTACTACATCGTTACCGACCGCTGGCAGAAATTCACCGACACGGCGCTTTCAGAGCAAACGCTCGACCTGCTTTCGCGAAGCTGTGCAGAATTTCTGATACACGCGGCGGACGCTGAGGGAAAATCGAAAGGAATAGAGGAAGGCGCGGCGAAGATAGCGGCGCTCTCGCCGATACCGTGCACATACGCGGGCGGAATTTCGAGTTTTAGCGACGTAGACAAACTGCGCGACATATCGGGCGGCAGGCTGGATTTCACTATCGGCAGCGCGCTTGACATATTCGGCGGCGGAATGAGTTTTGAAGCCGCGGCGGAATATGGGGAATAGAAATAAAACGCCGCTCGGCGGCATAAAATAGACCAAATCAGCAGAAAGGACCTGATAAATATGGCAAAGCTCAAAGTAGCAGTAATATTCGGCGGAAAGTCGAGCGAGCACGACGTTTCGCTCGTTTCGGCGGCGCACGTTATAGAAAGCATACCGAAAGATAAGTACGAGGTGATCTGCATAGGCATCACCAAAAAGGGCCACTGGCTAAAGTACATAGGCCCTGCCGAACTTATCAAAAACAAGGAATGGGAAAAGCACCCCGACAACGTGCCCTGCATAATGAGCCCCGACACCCTGCACAAAGGCTTTATCGTGCTCGGCGCAGACGGCACTTTCGACAACATAAAAGTAGACTGCATATTCCCCGTACTGCACGGCAAAAACGGCGAGGACGGCACTATACAGGGGCTTTTCCAGCTCAGCGGCGTGCCCTTCGTCGGCTGCGACATGATCTCTTCGGCGAACTGCATGGATAAGGAAATGACCCACCTGATACTCGAAGCGAACGGGATAAAGATGGCGAGATTCATCTCTATGCGTTACAGCGAGATGGATAAGATAGACGAGAAGATAGCCGAAGCGGAAGCGAAGCTGAAATACCCGATGTTCGTAAAGCCCTGCTGCGCAGGCTCATCGGTAGGCGTTTCGCGCGTGGAGAACGCTGAGGAGATGAAAAACGGAATAAAGCTGGCATTTCTTTCAGACAGCAAACTGCTCATAGAAGAGGGCGTTACGGGAATGGAATGCGAGTGCGCGGTGATGGGCAACGACGAGCCTTTCGCATCTACCGTCGGCGAGATAAAGAGCGCAAACGAGGGCTTCTACGACTTTGAATCGAAGTACGAGGACGACAATTCGGAAACGATAATCCCCGCCCGCATGAGCGAGGAAGCGATAGAGAATATTCGCGCGCTGGCGGTAAAGGCTTACAAGGCGATAGGCTGCTCGGGACTTTCGCGCTGCGACTTCTTCCTCTGCCCCGACGGCACTGCCCTGCTCAACGAGATAAACACTCTGCCGGGCCACACGCCGATAAGTATGTACCCGAAGCTGATGGAGCATGCGGGCATGACCCCCGCCCGGCAGGAAGATAAGCTGATAGAACTAGCGCTTGAAAGAAACTAATAGAAACGGAATGATTTGACATGATAGAAACTCTCAGCGGCAGCATTTCAGACGGCGCTATCGGCGTATTCGACTCAGGCGTCGGCGGACTTACCTGCGTGAAAGAGCTGATAAGGCTGATGCCGCACGAGGACATAGTGTACTTAGGCGACACCGCGCGAGTGCCCTACGGCACGAGAAGCCGCGACACGATAGCGGAATACTCGAGGCAGGACATACGCTTTATGGAGCAGCACAACGTAAAGCTGCTGCTGGTAGCCTGCGGAACGGTATCGGCGGTAATGCAGACCGTGCCGATATTTGACGGCTCGTCCATAACCTGTTACAGCGGCGTGATAATACCCGCGGTAGACGAAGCCTGCGCAGTCACGAAAAACGGCAGGATAGGCGTTATCGCGACGCCCGCCTCGATACGTTCGGGCTGTTACGAGCAGGAGATACACCGCATAAGACCTGACGTGGAGGTATTCAGCCAAGCGTGCGCGATGTTCGTACCGCTGGCGGAAAACGGCTACACCGCGCCGGGGTGCGCGCCCGCGGAATTTTTCGTGCGCGAATATCTGAGCGGTATAAAGGCGCAGGGCATCGACACGCTGATAATGGGCTGCACGCACTACCCGCTGCTGGAGGATGTTGTGCGCGAATTTATGGGCGAGGACGTAAAGCTGATCTCGCCGGGCGCGGTAACGGCTCAGCAGGCATTTGAAGCGCTGAAAGCGCAGAACGCGTTGAAAGGCGAAGATCACAAAGCGAAGATAGAGCTTTACTGCACCGACAGCGCGGAGCTTTTTGCGGAAAACGTGAGCAGATTTTTAGGCGGCGGAGCGAGCGGCGCGGAGATACTGCAATGTTCGCTGACGTAAGGTCGGTGGCGGCATGAAAGCTATCAAGATCGCGAGCGGCGAGAACGCGAAGCTGCGGCTGGTAACGGTAACGGGCGGCGAGCGCACGGAACTGGAGTGCGAATGCGAGCTGCACGGCGGCGATGGCCGGCACATAATAAAGTACAAAGACGGCGCGGGAAAAGTGATGATGAAGCTGACGAGCGAGCGCGCCGAACTTCTGCGGACGGGCGGCGAAACGGGCTTAAAGCTATCCGCCGAGCCGAACGCAGAAACCATCGCAAAGATCAAGACGGAGTACGGCACACTGAGCGTGCCTGTACGCGGGATCTCGCACAAATACGAACCGACGGACGAGGGGGTCACGGCGGCGTTTTCGTATGACAACGGGAACGTTGTTGAAGTTTGGGTTCGGGTCTGGAAGAAGTGAAACAAAATATCATGACGGCTTGGAGAATATCCGAGCCGTTTTTTTGTGCACATTCGATATATTTCGACACGTTTTTTCTATGGGCAGTTAAGAACAAGATGTAAAGAATATATTTTATTTTTGTTTGAGATATGTTATAATATGTATATATTACAATTTGCAGGAGTTCAGGCGAACAAAATTTCTTTTAATTGTGTCAAAAATGATACCATTAAAATTGAAAAATATGTTATAATATATACATCGAATACATACCCTGCCAAAACAAGGAGAGATGCACCTATGGAAAACGTACTTTACGCACACATCAGCGAGGACGGAAGAAAACAGACGCTGAAAGAGCATTTGGAAAACGTTTCGAGAATGGCGGAGGATTTTTGCATACCTATGCTGAAGCCGATGGCGCGGCGGTCGGGCGAGCTGCACGACATCGGAAAAGCGGCGGAGGATTTTCAGCAGCGGCTTTACGGCTCAAAGAAAAGCTTTTGCCACGCCGCCTGCGGTGCGATAGAGTATCAAAAACTGAGCGATTTTGAGGATATGATCGCCTGGCTGATGGAATACTGCATCGCGAGCCACCACACGGGGCTGCTTGACGGGCAAGGGAGCGGGCAGGAGCTCGCCACGCTGAAAAATATGCTCGGCAAAAAATACAACGGAAGCGCGGATTACAGCAGGTACAAGGAGATAGTGTCCGAGGTGCTGCTGAGCGCCGAAGAGCAGAAAGCGGCGCTGGATGAGCTGGAGATCTGCGGCGATGACAACACCGAGATGATGGAGCGGTTCGCTTTTTTCGTGCGCGAAGTTTTCTCATGCCTTACCGACGCGGATTTTCTGGACACGGAAAAATTTTTCTATCCGAATACCGAGCGCGGGCTGACGGGCGATATGGAGAAAGCGCTTGAAAAGCTGAACGAGCGATTTGCGGGATTTACGCAGACCACTGAACTGCAAAAAGCGCGCGGCAGGATACAGCGGCAGGCTTTTAAAAACGCCGCCGAAACGAACGAAAACATAATGCTGCTGGATATGCCGACAGGCTCGGGCAAGACGCTCACCGCGGCGAAAATAGCGCTCACGAGCGGCAAGAAGCGGGTGATCTACGTTATCCCGCAGATCAGCATAATCGAGCAGACCGCCGACAGCATGGAGCAGATATTTCAGGAAACGATGCCCGTGCTCCAGCACCACTCGAACTACTCTTACGAACCGAAGCGCGGCGCGGACAAGCCGGACGAAGAAAAAGCCGAGCGCCTGCTGATAAAGACAACCGAAAACTGGGACGCGCCATTCATCGTTACGACAAGCGTGCAGTTTTTCAACTCGCTCTGCCACTACAAAAGCTCGGCGCTGAGAAAGCTGCACAATCTGCGCGACTCGATACTGATATTTGACGAGATACACCTTATACCGACCGAGCTGCTGCGCCCCTGCCTGAAAGCTATCGGCTACATAACCAAATACATGAACAGCAAAGCGCTTTTCCTCTCGGCTACCATGCCCGACTACTCCGCTATCTTCAAGAAATATATGCCGGATGTGAGATTTGCCGAGCTGATAACGGACAAAAGCGATTTCGGATATTTCAAGAAATGCAGATACAACGACCTCGGCGAAAGCAGCTATTCCGCAGTTGCCGAGCTGGCGCAAAGCAAGCCTAACGCGCTGATAGTCGTGAACAAAAAGGACACGGCGGCGGAGATATACCGCAAGCTCGGCGGCGAAAAGTACCACCTCTCGGCATTCATGACACCCGCGCACCGCAGCAGCGTTATCGCGAAAATACACGAGCGGCTGAACGACGGCGCGCATATCACGGTAGTATCGACCTCGCTGATAGAGGCGGGCGTAGACCTCGACTTCAAATGCGTGTTCCGCGAGATGGCGGGACTGGACAGCATTTTGCAGTCGGGCGGGCGCTGCAACCGCGAGGGCAGATACGACAAAGGCGATGTGTACATTTTCAAGACCGACGAAAAGGCAAATCCTGTTTTTGATCGGCTGGTGCACTTTACGGAAACCGCAGTGAAAAACACGAACACTTCTATGGAAAACATCGACAGCGAAGCCTGCGTGAAAGAGTATTACAGGCTGAAATACGGCTTCAGCGAAGAGGAGATGGACATAAACTCTATCGAGAAATTCAGCGCGGCGGCGAACGAGTGCAACGAACATACTGCAAACTACGAGGAATCTCTGCCATTCAGAAGCTACGCTGAGCATTTCCAATATATAGAGTCTGACACAACGGCGATAATCATCGAAACGCCCGAAAGCCGCGAGCTTATAGAACTTCTGAAAAGCGGCGGCAAGAGCGTTCGCCGCAAGCTGCAAAGGCACTCGGTATCGGTGTACCGCTACCAGTTTGAAACGCTTTTGAAAGAAGGCGTGCTGAGCGAAGTGGGCGGTTTCTATCTGCTGAACACGCCCGAGCGCTACGATGCCGAAACGGGGCTTATAGTTTCCGCGGAGGGGGAAGCGTATTTCGGCTGAGCCGCAAATGCAAAGAAAAAGCCGCCCGTGATGGGGGCGGCAGTTTTCACACAAATAATCAATATATTGCAACTCACATGCGCTTGCGCGCAGACTATATATTTATTATAGCATTTTTTCAAGATGTTTGTCAATGCAGGGATTTTGTTATAACTGCACAAAAAAGGTATTTAAAAGTTGTAACATTGCACTATTGACATTTAATTGAAAATGGAGTATCATTATTATAGTAACACAAATAATAAATATAAGTTTAAAGGAGATGATTAAATGGGTTATGGTTTGAAAATAGAGCTTAATACAGATATAAATTGTGGTGTTTGCCAAAAGCCCAGCAATATCCCTACGGTCGGCGCACTTGAAGGGCTGCTCAAAAGCGTTTACTGGAAGCCGGCTTTCAACAGATTATTTCAAAAACCTACTTACACTTTAAAAGATGTAGCAAGAAAATCAGAAAAGGAGTTGATAATCAAATGGCTAACGATTTTAAAGTGATCGTTGAGGGCGATTACGCCGGGTTTAACAGACCTGAGCTGAAAACCGAGAGGGTGACTTACGATGTGCCTACGGTCGGCGCTCTCGAGGGAATGCTCAAATGCGTGTACTGGAAGCCGGCGTTTCGCATCGTGATCGACAAGATCGTGGTTTTCAACCCGATCAAGACCGTCAACATACGGCGCAACGAGGTAAAGACCAAGCTGCCGCTAAAGACGGTCAGAGCGCAGATGAACGGCGGCGGCGCGGCAGTTATCTACACGCCCGATGTGCGAACGCAGCGTGGCTCGGTAGTGCTCAAAGACGTGAAATACGGGATAGAGTTTCACATCGAGCGAACGTTCATACGCTCTGACCACGAGGACGAGTGCGAGGAGAAGCACTACAACATCATGCTTCGCAGGCTGAAAAAGGGGCAGTGCTTCCGCCAGCCATGCTTAGGATGCAGAGAGTTTTCAGTGAAGCGGCTGGAGCTTGTAGATGATCTCGACCTCAGCGAAGTTGCCGAAGAGAACATGGGCAGGCACGATCTGGGGCTTATGCTTTACGGAATGAGATTTCGCGACGGCGGCAAGCCGATAAACGGCGACTGGGAACACCCGCAGTTTTCCGACAAAGCAGACGCCATGTACTACCATCCGTACATGATCGACGGCGTTATAGACGTCGCCGAGTACAGAAAGGAGCTAAAATGCTGATAAAAGCACTTTGCGATTACAGCCGGATACAGGAAAAAGAAGTTCAGGACGGATACTGCAAACAAAACGTAAACTATCTTATACAGCTCTCGCCCGAGGGCTGTATAGATAATATCATCAGCGTGGAAGAATCTAAACCGATAAAGAACAAAAACGGCAAGGAAAAGATGGTGCTTGCGCCAAAAGTCGCCGAACTTCCCGTACGCACGCAGAAGCCCGGTATCGACGGAAACATCATCGAGCACCGCCCACTCTACATATTCGGGCTGAACTACAACAAAAAGGACGGCACGCTTTCGACCGAGGACAAGACCGACAAAGCAAAGAAATCGCACAAAGCGTTCTGCGAGGTGAACCTTGCGTTTTTCGAGGGCATCGACTCGCCGCTCTGCCGCGCGTACTGCAATTTCATAAAGACGTGGAAGCCCGAAGAGCACACAAGCGACCCGATATTGCTGGGGCTTGGCAGCCGTTTTGGTGCGGCGAGCGTTTACTACGAATTCGGATTTGACACGGACAAACTTTTGCAGGACGACCCCGCTTTTAGAGAAGCTTACGGAAAATATCTGGCGGAGAAACAGGCTGCCGCCGAAGCTGAAAACACCGAGGCGGCGGTATGCAGCATACTGGGCGAACGTCTGCCGCAGGCGCGCATACACGATAAGATCAAAGGCATAGCGGGCGGTATAGCATCGGGCTGCGTTATGGTAAGCGCTAAGGAGGACGCTTTTGAATCGTACGGTAAAACGCAGTCGTTCAACAGCGGTGTTTCCGAAAAGGCTATGAAGATGTACACCTCGGCGCTCAACCGCCTGCTTGCTGACGAGGAGCACCACAAGGTGATGGACGACCTGACGCTTGTCTACTTCGCCATGAAGCGGGACGACGTGAACGAATCAAGACTGGTGAGCAGACTGCTTACGGGCGCTGACAACACGCTGAACGATACTTTCGCAAAGGCGCTGAAAGGTCTGCCGATCGAGTTTCCCGACATCGACGAGAGGGTGGATTTTTACGTTGCGGGACTTACGGCGAACAGCTCGCGAGTGTGCCAAAAGTTCGCCCTGCGCAGGAAGTACGGCGACATCATCGACAACATAATGGAGCACCAGCGCAATATGGCTATCGGCTACGAGCCGAAATACATCTCGGCAGGGCGAATGCTCCACGAGCTGGTATCGCCAAAATCAAGCAACGACAGAGTACCGCCGCCCCTGCTCTCGGGTATTTTTGAGGCGATATTCAACGGAACGAACTACCCCACTTCCCTGCTGAGCACCATGATAAGGCGTGTAAAGACAGACAGCGATGAAGACAATAACCATTTTATAAAGCTAAATAACGCGCGCGCGGGCATAATAAAGGCCTGCCTGATACGCAATTACAAAAAGGAGGACATTAAAATGCTGATAAACCAAGATAACAAAGAGCCCGCGGCCCTTTGCGGCAGGCTTTTCGCCGTACTGGAAAAGATACAGTGCGATTCTGTAACGGGCGACCTGAACAGGACGATAGGCGACACCTACTTCTCGTCAGCCTGCTCGCAGCCCGCGACCATTTTCCCGATACTGATGAAGCTTTCAAGAAACCACATGAGAAAGCTCGGCAAGCCTGCTTTTATCTATTACGACAAGCTTCTTACCGAGTTAAACGCAGGACTTAACGACAGATACCCGAAGCAGCTCAGCTTAGAAGATCAGGGTATGTTCATCGTGAACTACTACCAGCAGAAGAGCGAGCTTTACACCAAAAAGGAAACCAAAGAAAAGGCTGCGCAGGCCGACGAATAATGAAAGGAAGATAAAACTATGGAAAACGCTATCAAAAACCGCTATGAATTTGTAATGATATTCGACGTAGAAAACGGCAACCCCAACGGCGACCCTGACGCGGGAAATATGCCGCGCGTAGACCCCGAAAGCAACCTCGGCTACGTTACCGACGTATGCCTGAAAAGAAAGATCAGAAATTTCGTAGAGCTTGTAAAAGAGGGCGAGACGGGCTACAACATACTGATAAAGGCTGACAAGGCGCTGAACACCAAGTTCACCGAAGCTTACGACGCGCTCGACCTGCCGACCGGAAACGGCAAGCTCACGCCCGCCGAAACGCAGAAGCAGGCGCGCGACTACATATGCAAAAATTACTACGATGTGCGCACATTCGGCGCAGTAATGAGCACGGGCGACGACCCATGCGGAATAGTAAGAGGGCCTGTGCAGATAAACTTTGCGAGAAGCCTAGACCCCGTTTTCCCGCAGGAGATAAGCATTACGCGACAGGCAAAGACCACGGCTGAGAGAAAAGAGGTCGGCAACACCGAAATGGGCAGAAAGAGCTTCATCCCCTACGCGCTCTACCGCGCTGAGGGCTACGTTTCCGCGATGCTCGCCGACAAGATAACGGGCTTTAGCGAAGACGACCTCGAACTGCTTTGGAGCGCGATCATCAATATGTTTGAGCACGACAGAAGCGCGGCGCGCGGAAAGATGTGCATGAGAAAGCTGATAGTTTTCAAGCACGAGTCGCCTTTGGGCAACGCCCCCGCGCAGACGCTTTTCGACAAGATCAGCATAAAGCTGAAAGAAGATACGGCTGTACCCAGAGCATTTTCGGACTACGAGATAAACATCGACCACGATATGCCCGCAGGCGTAGAGATGATAGAAAAGCTCTGATAAAATTGGAGAACGAGGTATACAGAGAGCAGGCGCGGACGATAAACATACGCAGCATACAGCACTATATGTATTGTCCGCGCAGATTTGCTCTGCTGGAAATAAACGACGACTGGGCGGAAAACGCCTTTGTGGTAAAAGCAAACCTGATGCACGAGAACGTGCACAGCGGCAGCCGCAGCTTTGAGAGCAAAGAAAAGATAGTGCGCAGCGATGTTGCGCTTTACTGCGACGACCCCGAGCTGGACATTTTCGGCGTGGCTGACTGCATAGAATTTGTTCGAAAAAAGAGCGGCGCGTATATCGAAAAGCTCGGCGAAAATTTTGACGTGGACATTGTGGAATACAAGCCGCGCAAGCCGAAGTCGGGCGAATACAACGAAAGCGACGCCATACAGGTCTACGCGCAGAAGATATGCGCCGACAGCATTTTCGGCTGCGACTGCAATGCGTACATATATTACGGCGATGTGCGTCGCAGGGTAAAGCTGCCTTTTGACGGGCAGGAGCGTGAAAAGTTTGACGGACTGCTGCGAAAATATCTGCACGAGATGCGAAAGATACTGCAAAGCGGCGAGATACCCCAGCGTGCCCGCGGACAGAAATGCAGCGGGTGTTCGCTGGCGGATATGTGCTTCCCGAAAGTGAAAAAATACAGCGTAAAAGAGATAGTGATGTCGATGAACGGCGCGAAGTAAAGGGGCTGAGAAGGTGCGAAAACTGCTTAATTCACTCTACATAATCGACGAAACGGCGTACCTGACGCTCGACGGTGAGAACGTAGTATGCCGCACGAAAAACGAGGACGGCGAATACAGCGGCGAGAAATTTCGGCTGCCATTCACCACCATCGAGGACATATACCTTTTCAGCTACATAGGCTGTTCGCCCGCGCTGATGGGCAAATGCACCGAATACGGCATACCGATAAACTTCATATCGCCGCAGGGAAAATTTTTGGCGAGAGTTCAAGGCAAGCCGAAGGGCAACGTTTACCTGCGGAAAGCGCAGTTTGAAAAATTCGGCACTGAGCAGACGGAGATGATGCAGAACTGCGTGGCGGCAAAGCTTTCAAACACGCGGTATCTGATAAAGCGCAGTATGCGCGACGCACCCGAGATAAACGCCGACAGCGCGCTCACTGACTGCATAAGCTACCTCGAAAGCGGCATAAAAAGCGTTTACGAGATGAAGGACAAAGAAATGATAATGGGTGTGGAAGGCAGCTGCGCCAAAGCATATTTCGATATTTTCGACCGACTGATACGCCAGCAGAAAGACGATTTTGAGCTTGTGAACCGCACCAAAAGGCCGCCGCTCGACCGCGTGAACGCGATGCTATCGTTTCTGTACACCATCGCCGTCAGCTGGTACACATCGGCGCTGGAGAGCGTAGGGCTGGACAGCTGCTGCGGATTTTACCATTCGCTGCGCCCCGGCAGAGCAAGTCTGGCGTGCGACATGGTAGAGGAAACGCGCTGCATATGCGAGCGGCTGGTGCTGACGATGATAAATCTGAAAATGATAAAAGCGGAAGATTTTGAAACGCAGCCGAGCGGCGCGGTATACCTCAGCAAAGACGGCAAGAAAAAGGTACTGACGGCTTGGCAGGAGCGCAAGCGCGGAAAGATAGACCACCCATATCTGGGCGAGAAAATACCGCTGGGACTGCTGCCGTATGTGCAAAGTTCGCTGATGGCAAAATACATACGCGGCGAGATAAGCGAGTACCCATGCTATCTGCTGAAGTAGGTGACAAAAAATGATGACATTAGTAAGTTATGACGTATCTACAACGGACAACAGCGGCAGGAAGCGGCTGAGAAAAGTCGCGAAAGAGTGCCGGAACTACGGTCAGCGCGTGCAAAACAGCGTTTTTGAGATAGACGTAGACTACGGCACATTTTTGAAGCTGAAAGACAAGCTTTTGAAGATAATAGATCAGCAAGAGGACAGCCTGCGGATATACTATCTCGGCAACAATTGGAAAAACAGGATAGAACATTTCGGCACAAAAGCGGGGTATGATCCCGAAGGCGTGCTGATAATCTGACGGACTGACCGACACCTGCGAAGCGAAAGCGAAACCGATCGCGCGGACGCTTCGCGGCAAAAGACCCGCAAAATATCAACGATTTATGAACATCGCGCCGATATTTTGCAAACCAAAAAGGATCGGATCCGTATCATGTGGAGCAAGCGCCCGACTGCAACAACATCTAGGGTCGCGCTCCACGTGAGCGCGTGAGTTGAAATATTATACCACCAATTTGGTGCGTTGTCAAGTAGTTGTCGCGCTCCACGTGAGCGCGTGAGTTGAAATGATTTTTACAAAGAAAATAATGTAAAATATTTTTTGTCGCGCTCCACGTGAGCGCGTGAGTTGAAATGCTGTGCTTGTGGGCGCAGTAACTGCCCGAGGCGGTCGCGCTCCACGTGAGCGCGTGAGTTGAAATGCGCGCATCGTCAAAACCTTTGCAGACCTCGGCGGCAGTCGCGCTCCACGTGAGCGCGTGAGTTGAAATTAATGATCTCGTCGCGCTCCGCGTCGGTGAGCTTGGTCGCGCTCCACGTGAGCGCGTGAGTTGAAATGTGCATGCGAAGCAAGCGCGTCAAGCCGTCTAGGGTCGCGCTCCACGTGAGCGCGTGAGTTGAAATTTCAGCTGCTGCGCGGACAGTCGCCATATTAACGTGTCGCGCTCCACGTGAGCGCGTGAGTTGAAATGATTTGAGCTGTACCGCACCCAGAGCGCGTATCAAGTCGCGCTCCACGTGAGCGCGTGAGTTGAAATGGACTGCATGCACGGGGATACGTGATGGATAGACCGGGTCGCGCTCCACGTGAGCGCGTGAGTTGAAATCTTTCTGCTGCGTTTCGGCGCGGCAGGATTTTTTAAAAGTCGCGCTCCACGTGAGCGCGTGAGTTGAAATGCCATGCTTGACTTCCTGCACGTCGGCGGCAGGCGTCGCGCTCCACGTGAGCGCGTGAGTTGAAATTTGTCGAGCGCGTGGAGGACATAGCCGACAGCGCCGAGTCGCGCTCCACGTGAGCGCGTGAGTTGAAATGCGTTGCATCACCGCCGTGGTCACCAGTTTACCGTCGCGCTCCACGTGAGCGCGTGAGTTGAAATTTGCCGGCGGGCACATTGTAATCGTGCAGCTTTAGTCGCGCTCCACGTGAGCGCGTGAGTTGAAATTTCACCTGCAAATTGGTAGCGACATAGTCGCCGCCGGTCGCGCTCCACGTGAGCGCGTGAGTTGAAATCTAAATATATTATACAACGAAAGTTGTACAAAGTAGTCGCGCTCCACGTGAGCGCGTGAGTTGAAATGATTATTTTGTCACTGACGAAGGGCATGGACACTGCGTCGCGCTCCACGTGAGCGCGTGAGTTGAAATGGACGATCTAACTATTAAGGTCCAAGTTGGAAAACAGTCGCGCTCCACGTGAGCGCGTGAGTTGAAATATGAAACATGAAACTGAAGGCTATTCCATAAGGGGTCGCGCTCCACGTGAGCGCGTGAGTTGAAATAAAGCAGGAAGTAACGGAATACCAATCGCTATTAGTCGCGCTCCACGTGAGCGCGTGAGTTGAAATTAAAGAAATCGGGGTTATTGACGTTTATCAATCGGTCGCGCTCCACGTGAGCGCGTGAGTTGAAATTCATAGTTAGGCATTTTTAATTCTTTCGCCCGCATGTCGCGCTCCACGTGAGCGCGTGAGTTGAAATGCACGAAACGGGGAAATACAATATTGATATAATGCCAGTCGCGCTCCACGTGAGCGCGTGAGTTGAAATTAAAATGTCGCTGATCGTAACCCCGAATTTTTCCGTCGCGCTCCACTTGAGCGCGTGAGTTGAAATTTTCGGTGTTGAGGTGGCCGGTCGTTTCGTCGAGTCGCGCTCCACGTGAGCGCGTGAGTTGAAATTACGTTTAAGGTCAAGATGTGTGACAATGAGACGGGTCGCGCTCCACGTGAGCGCGTGAGTTGAAATTCGGCTGTTGGACGCGGCGGCGGCAGACATGGTGCGAGTCGCGCTCCACGTGAGCGCGTGAGTTGAAATGCGCGCGGA
>OIYP01000114.1_pt1 | contig 57284 bp, 58 predicted proteins | sample 1588261 | NCBI WGS metagenome assembly OIYP01 (sample SAMN03283293) | human gut metagenome | biome: human-associated habitat; material: feces | host: Homo sapiens | place: Peru | collected 2012 | reverse complement strand
CAGCAACCTTTCACATTGGTATTTTCCGCCGTCCACTGCATCAGGGGTCGCACACCGCTTTCTTCGGAAAAATAAGTGATGCCCTCCCCGCAGATGACGCAGGTATACCGGTCCTCTTCCATGAGCTTTTTCGCTAACTTTGTGTAATAATGCATGGTAAAACTCCCTTTACTGCTCTTTGGAAACACTGTTTACGCGGTAAAGAATTAACGGAATGAGCGCCCACTGAAGCACAATGCCAATCATACCGGTCCTGATGCTGTTTATAATAACGGCTGCCGGAATGCGGTTGGAGCCGATAACATATACGGCAAATAAAATAGCCAGCGCACGGATGGCGCGTCCGCCCACCTGTACGGCAAGCACCTTTACAACGGAAGGCAGCTTCACATCCTTAAGGAGTCCTGCCAGAAGTCCGTAGGAGAAAAGCTCCAGCATCATGAAGGGCAGCATGGCGGAACCGGGCATGGCGGTCAGACCGAAGCTGATAAGAGGGCTTAAAAGTCCCGCTGCCATACCGGCATAAGGACCTGCTAAAAATCCTACTAACAGGATGGGCAGATGCATGGGAAGAAATACCTCTCCCAGCGCCGTGCCGATGCCGGAATATCTGCCTAAAAGATGCAGTACCTGCGGAAGTGCCACGGCTGCCGCCATAGCGCCTATTGCCGCAAATGTCTGTGCCTTTACGGAAATCTTTTTCTTTGCAATCGTCTGTATCATGTTTCTTACCTCACTTATTTTTCAAATTCTTTTGCTACGCTGACAAGCAGTTCCCGGATGGGAAGATGCTGGGGACAGGCTTTTTCACACTTACCGCATTTGATGCAGTCGGAGGCTTTTCTGCCTTCGCTTGTATGTACTTCGTTGTAATCATCCACGTTCCGGTCGTGGTGAAGCATCCTGGCGTTCATAACCGCAAACAAATCGGGAATGGCAATGTGCTTCGGACAGCCCTCCGTACAGTAACCGCAGGCGGTACAGGGAATTAAATCCTTCTCCCTGAAAATCTGCTGCACCTTTTTCACAGCTTCCATTTCTTCTTCATTTAAGGGCTTAAAATCCTTCATGAAGCTGATGTTGTCCTGCATCTGCTCCATATTGCTCATGCCGGAAAGCACCATCATCATACCCGGGAAACCGGCTGCAAAGCGAAGGGCATAGCTGGCAGGGCTGCCGCCGTGAAGGTTGTCCAATACGGCTTGGGCTTTTTCCGGCAGGTTGACTAAGCTGCCGCCCTTTACCGGCTCCATAACCAGCACCGGCTTGTTGTGTTTGCGGCACACCTCGTAGCAGAGTCTGCTCTGTACGGCCGGATCGTCATAATCTAAGTAATTGAACTGAATCTGCACCACTTCCACTTCCGGATACTCGGTCAGAATACGGTCAAGCACTTCCGCGGTATCGTGGAAGGAAATGCCCACATGGCGGATTTTTCCCTCTTTCTTTAAGGCAAATGCATTTTCATAGGCATGGCAGGCTTTGAAAAATTTATAATTTTCCGCATTTTGGGCATGCATCAGATAAAAGTCAAAGTAGTCCACGCCGCATGCCTGCAGCTGGCTTTCAAAGAAGGGACGGATATCCTCTTCCTTCTTAAAATAAAAATCGGTCAGCTTATCCGTCAGGATGTAGCGGTCTCTCGGGTAACGGCCGGTCAGGCATTCCTTTAACGCCAGCTCACTCTTTCCCTGTATATAACCGTGCGCCGTATCAAAATAATTAAATCCCGCCTCTAAAAAGGCATCCACCATACGGCAGGTTTCTTCGGTATCCACTTCACTGCCGTTCATGGGCAGACGCATACAGCCGAAGCCGAAATTCTTTTTGATATTTTCCACGTTTGTCACCAATCCCTTCCATAAAAATTGCAAGCAAAACCGCAGCTTCTCTTTTGCATGTACATTCTCTCAAAGGCATTGTAGCATATTTTTTTTGAAATCGCTATCCTTAGCTTGTACCCTGTGAAAAAATCTTCTATAATAAGTAACATCAATACAGAAAGGCATACTGAAATGATTATTGAAGAAATTCGTACCATTGATGAGCTTCTGCAGTTCGTCAACGGCTTGTATCAGAAGCACGGTCTCAGGCTTTGGTACCGTGGTGTGGACGATGCTTCCCTGTCTTTGGTTCCTTCCATCCAGCGGAGCGAAAAGCGTCTGGAAAAGGAACGCTACATTACCAACGATTTTTACATCCGCGCCAAGCAGATTTTGAACAATCCGCCGGAAAAGCACAACTACGCTGCCTGGGTTTCCATCATGCAGCACTACGGTCTGCCCACCCGGATGTTAGACTGGAGCCAGTCACCCCTGATTGCTTCCTTCTTTGCATCGGAGACCTACCAGACCACCTACGATATGGACGCCGGCATCTGGATTTTAGCTCCGGATATCTTAAATGAGCAGGAAGGCTTCGGCCGCTGCATTTTCCCCATAGATGCGGATACCAGCCAGGAAATGCTGCTGCCCGCTTTCAAACACACGCACCACAATCCGGCTCTGGTGGACAAAATTCTTGCCTGTCACTCCACGGAGAAAAACCTGCGTATGTACTACCAGCAGGCAAGCTTTACCATCCACAATTCCCTGCGCCGCTTAGAGGATATCTGCGATGAAAACACCCTGTATAAAATCATCATTCCCGGCTACCGGAAGGATTACTTCATCAACAGCCTTCGCGTATTCGGCATGACGGAGGGCTTCATCTATCCCGACCTTGACCATATATCCAGCGATTTGAAAAACTCTTACGGTCTGTAACCGCCGTAGAGCATCTTTCTTACGGAATACTTTTTGCAAGGAGAAACACATGAAAATCATTTTGAAAAATCTTACCAAAAAATTCCCCGGCAGGGGCAGGAAAAGTGAAGATGTCATTGCCGTAAACAATTTCGATTTTGAAATTCCCGACGGTAAGCTCATCGGTCTTTTGGGACCTTCCGGCTGTGGAAAAAGTACTACCCTGAATTTAATCTGCGGTCTGTTAAAGCCCACGGACGGACAAATTTTCTTCGGTGAAGAAGACGTCACACATCTTCCGCCCGAAAAGCGCGGTGTGGGACTGGTTTTCCAGAACTACGCCCTCTATCCCCATCTGACCGTCTTAAAAAACATCACCTTCCCTCTGGAAAATTTAAGAGGAGCGGACAAGCTTTCCAAAGAGGAAATGGAAAAGCGTGCCCTGGCGGCCGCAAAGTTAGTCCAGATTGAAGGTCTTATGGATCGCAAGCCCAGCGAGCTGTCCGGAGGACAGCAGCAGCGTGTCGCCATTGCCCGAGCACTGGTTAAAATGCCCAAGGTGCTTCTCCTTGACGAGCCCCTTTCCAACCTGGATGCCAGACTCCGTCTGCAGACCCGTGAAGAAATCCGCCGTATCCAGAAACAGACCGGCATTACCACGGTTTTCGTTACCCACGACCAGGACGAAGCCATGAGCATTTCCGATTTAATCGTCGTCATGAAGGACGGTCTGGTGCAGCAGATTGGCAAGCCGCAGGATGTCTACGACAACCCGGTCAACCTGTTTGTTGCCAAATTCTTAGGCACACCGCCCATCAATGTATTTACCGGCCATGTAAAGGACGAAACCCTTTACATAGGAAAGGATGCGGTTCTTCCCGCCAAAGGAATTTCCGACAGGGAGGTTTCCGTGGGCATCCGTCCCGAAGGATTTATTCCCGACCCGGACGGCAAATTGGTCTGCAATCTCTCCCGTGTGGAAGTCATGGGCAGGGATGTCAGCGTGGTTTCCACCCATGAGGACTGCGAGAATGCCGTTATCCGCTCCATTATCGGTTCGGATGTGAAAATCGACGTCACTTCCCCCACCGTCAGCTTCTCCTTAAAGCCTCACAAGGTTTATTTATTTGAGAAAGAAAGCGGAGAAAGGCTGGTATAGTTATCTATGGAAAAACAAAATGGAAAAGGATGGCTCTATCTTCTGCCGGCATTTCTGTTTCTCGGTGTATTTATGATTTATCCTTTGATTGACGTATTTGTATATTCTTTTGAAGAGGGCTACAATTCGGCGTCCCAGACCTTTTTCGGCACCGGCACCTACAACTATTCCTACGTGCTGCATGACCCGTATTTTCTGCAGGCGCTGAAAAATACCTTCCTTTTAGTTATTATTACGGTTCCCCTCTCCACCCTGTTTGCCCTGCTCATTTCGGCGGCATTGAGCTCCATCAAGAAGCTGCGGGAGCTGTTCCAGACCATTTATTTTCTGCCCTATGTGACAAACACTCTGGCAGTCGGTCTGGTCTTTATGATTCTGTTCAAGAAAACAGCCTATTCGGAAGGCCTCATCAACCTGCTTATCAACTGGTTCGGCGGTCCCTCCGTGGATTTTATTGACGGTCCCTACTGGGCAAAAATGTTTGTCCTGTGCTTTTACACCATCTGGGTCGTTATGCCGTTCAAGATTTTGATCCTGACAAGCGCCCTTTCCTCCGTCAATCCCATGTACTACAATGCGGCAAAGGTGGACGGCACTTCTCCCTTCCGTATTTTTTACAAGATTACGCTGCCCATGATTTCTCCCATGCTGTTCTATCTTATCATCACGGGATTTATCGGCGCCTTCAAGGCATACAGCGACGCGGTGGCTCTGTTCGGCACGGACTTAAACGCGGCGGAAATGAACACCATCGTGGGTTATGTTTACGATATGCTCTACGGAGACAGCGGCGGTTATCCCTCCTATGCCTCTGCTGCTGCCATCATTCTGTTTGCCATCGTGCTGACCATCACCTGTATCAACCTGCTCGTCAGCAAGAAGCATGTACACTACGTGTAACGGCAAGCGCATGAATATCGCAAGAAAGGTCGAAACTATGGGAAAACTGAAGAAAACCCTCATTTATGTGCTGCTCACCCTGTGGGCGCTCATCGTGCTGTTTCCTTTTTACTGGATGATTTTAACCTCCGTAAAAAGCTACGGCTCCTACAACGCAGAATACATCCCTTCCTTTTTTATCCTGTCACCCACACTGCAGAATTATGTGGATGCATTTACCACGGTATCTCTGGGAAAGTATCTGCTGAACACCTTTTTATTCACCGTGATTACCACGGCGCTGATGGTCGTTGTCAGCACCCTGGCGGCATTTGCCTTTGCCCGCCTGGAATTTAAGGGCAAGAACCTGGCCTTTACCCTGTTCTTATCCCTGATGATGATTCCCAACGAACTGGTTGTCATCACCAACTTCGTGACCATCACCAACTTAAACCTGCGCAATACCTTCACAGGTCTGATACTGCCCTCCGTCACCTCGGTATTTTACATTTATCTGTTGAAAGAAAATTTTGCCCAGGTACCGGATGAGCTTTACTACGCGGCAAAGGTGGACGGTACGCCGGACCTGCGTTATCTGTGGAAGGTCATGATACCCATCTGCAAGCCCACGCTGATTACCATTGCCATCCTAAAGGTCATCGAATGCTGGAACTCCTATGTATGGCCCCGTCTGATTACGGACGACTCCCGCTATTTTTTAGTATCCAACGGCATTCAGGAAATCCGTGAAAACGGCTTCGGACGGGAAAACATTCCTGCCATGATGGCGGCTGTGGTTGTTATTTCCCTGCCCCTTATCATTCTGTTTTTAGTATTCCGCAAGAAAATCATGGCGGGTGTGGCAAGAGGAGGTACCAAAGGATGAAACATGTATGGAAAAAAGCCCTGCCCTTCCTTTTAGGGGCGGCTTCCGCTCTGTTGCTGACCGGCTGCCACGGTTCTAAGGGTGCGAAGGAATTTACCGTTCCCGATACCTTTGACACTGGCAAAAACTATGAAATTACCTTCTGGGCAAAGAACGATACCAACAAGACCCAGACCGATATTTACAAGCAGGCAATCAGTGATTTTGAAAGTCTTTATCCCAACATCAAGGTAAACTTACGCCTTTATACCGACTACGGCAAGATTTACAACGATGTCATCACCAACATTGCCACAGATACCACTCCCAATGTCTGCATCACCTATCCCGACCACATTGCCACGTATCTGACCGGCAACAACGTGGTGGTGCCTCTGGACGAACTGATGACGGACGAAAAGTACGGTTTTTCCGGCAGCAACATGAATTTTGAAACACCGGGAGAAATCATCCCCCAGTTTTTAGAGGAATGCTCCTTTGCCGGACACTACTACGCCGTACCCTACATGCGTTCCACGGAAGCCCTGTATGTCAACAAAACCTATGTGGAAAAGCTGGGCTACGAACTGCCCGATGTGGTAACCTGGGATTTTATCTGGGAAGTATCGGAAAAAGCAGCCGAAAAAGATGCCGACGGCACGTATCTTCTGAACGGACAAAAGGTTATGATACCTTTTATTTACAAGTCCACCGACAATATGATGATTCAGATGTTAAAGCAGCTTGATGCCGGTTATTCCACCTCGGACGGGGCTATCGAACTGTTTAACGACACCACAAGAAGCCTGCTTTTCACCATTGCGGAGCATGCCAAAAGCGGCGCTTTCTCCACCTTTAAGATTTCCAGCTATCCGGCTAACTTTTTGAATGCCGGCCAGTGCGTCTTTGCCATTGACTCCACGGCGGGTGCAACCTGGATGGGCACACATGCTCCCCTGTCCGACATCAGCGAAGAAGCCTTTGTAGATTTTGAAACCGCCGTACGCATGATACCGCAGGCGGACCTGGAAAACCCGCAGATGATTTCCCAGGGACCTTCCCTTTGCATCTTCAATAAAAAGGACTCCGGCGAGGTCATGGCATCCTGGCTGTTTACCCAGTACCTTTTGACCAACAAGGTGCAGATTGCCTATGCGGAAACGGAAGGCTATGTGCCGGTTACCGTAAAAGCACAGGCGGATCCCTCCTATCAGGATTATCTTTCCCGCTGCGGAGAAGACAACGGCACGCACTATGACGTAAAAATAAAGGCATCCGAGCTTTTACTGGATCATGTGGACGATACCTTTGTCACACCGGTATTCAACGGCTCCGCTTCCTTACGTGATGCCGCCGGACAGCTTATCGAAAATGTCACCAAGTCCTGCCGCCGCAAGGAAACCATAGACGATACCTACATGGATAAGCTCTTTACCGATGTGCAGTCCCTATATCGTCTCGGACAGGGAACCGACAGTATTTCCGGCAAAAAAAACTTAGGAAAACTTCCCATGGAAGCCGTAGTTCTGCTTGCTTCCCTTATCACTGCGTGGGTGCTGATTATCCTGTATGTCAGTGTCGAATATCTGAAAAAAAAGAAAACAATTGATAAAAAACATTGATTTATATAGTTTTTATTGTATAATATACCTGTTTGACCGGGGTACCGGTCAGACAGGTAACTTTTTAATTTTTTTCAGAAAAGAGGAGAAATTATGAAAAAAACATTAGTAATGGCTTTAGCACTGACCCTTACCGTTGCATTCGCAGGCTGCGGCAATGCTACTGACAACAACACCAACACCGAAACCACACCTGCTACCACCGAGAGCACTGTTGCAGAAAGCACTGTAGAAGATACTACAGAAGCTACCGATGATGCAGAAACCACTCCTGCTGACGACGCAGAAGACGTTAAGTCCGAAGGTGTTATGACTTATGCAGAATATGTAGCAGCAGACCTGGATACCGAAGTAACCGTTGAAACCTACGTACAGGCTAAGCAGTCCTGGTGGGACAACAAGGCTACCGTTTACACCCAGGATCACGACGGCGGCTACTTCCTTTACAACATGGCTTGCTCCGAAGAAGACTACGCTAAGCTAGAAAAGGGTACCAAGATTAAAGTAACCGGTTACAAGTCCGAATGGTCCGGCGAAGTAGAAATCATCGACGCAACCTTTGAAATCGAAGACGGCAGCTATGTTGCTGAACCCGTTGATGTTACCGCAGAGCTTGCAAGCGACGATTTAATCAACTACCAGAACCAGTTCGTATCTTTCAAGGGTATGACCGTAGAAGCAGCAGGTCAGGACGATGCAGGTAATGACGTTGCTTTCCTTTACAACTGGGACGGTTCCGGTACCGACGGTGACGACTTATACTTCACCGTTTCCAAGGACGGCGCTTCCTATTCCTTCACCGTTGAGTCTTATCTGTGCGACAAGGACTCCGATGTATACGCAGCCGTTAAGAACCTTTCTATCGGCGATGTAATCGACCTGGAAGGCTTCCTGTACTGGTATGAAGGTGTAAACCCTCACATCACTTCCGTAACCGCTGCAAACTAATTGCAGAAGCATCATGACGCGGCATATTATGTTAAGCTTTAACCGCAGATTGCCGGCCTGTTTGTTGCTTATGACAAGGTAGAATTTAAGGGCACATGAAAATTTTCTTTTCATGTGCCCTTTTCTGTTGTGGAAGGCTCCTGTTGTGGAGGGCTCCAACAATATACTTTTGAGAAGCGCAGCCGGTGCTCATCGCACCAGTTTCATGTCTTCAATTACCCAGCCTTCTTTTTCCATGTGATATTCACTGCCGCAGTAAGGACATTTTCTCTGTCTTACCGCATCAAAGCTACCTCCGCAGCTTTCACACTGTACAGATGTAATGGAAAAGCCCGGAGCCTCCTGTCTCGTCATATCACGGCTCACTACCACATCAATGCAGTCACCCGTCTTTTTCACCTGTCCGTTCTCTTCGCTGTAATTTACCCACCAGGTGCGTAAGGATAACTGAAGCTTATTGCCATCCTGTCTTACCTTATTGAGCACCGTTCCGTTAGTATAGGTCATTTCCAGAATATCCGCAAAGCGGGCATCCCTCGCCCCTCCCCGGTAGCATGCCAGTTCTTCCGGCTGCTCCGCAAAGACCGCCATACGGATAAGGGATACCAGCTGCCCTTCAAATTTATCATAGGAAAAAGCAGGGTCATATTTGTTCAGGGTGTTGGTTATTTTACTCTTGGTACGCGCCCACTTAAACGCGGATATCCTCTTCTGTCCATCCCTGTCAAACTGGACGGCAATCATCCGGAATCCTCCTAAAATATAGCCTAAAAATCCGCCCAGGATTAAGGAGGCGAAAAAGGTGGATGCCAGATATCCCGGTATTTCCCCGGGTGTCTGTGTTTTCACAATGCCCACAAGCACAAACACAAGAAAAATCCCCAGCATCGTAGCCACCATGGTATTCTGTAAAATCAGCTTGGTATTGGCGATAGAATAGCTTTTCAAGAAATACAGGTTCACCACTCTGGGGAATAGATCCGTAATCTTAAAACGGGTGTCGCAGTAACGGCAGCCCTCTTCCAGTTCGCTTACCGGGCTTAATGAGCCGCAGTTCGGACACGTTACGGTAATATTCTCCGTCTGCGCATCATTGGGTGTATGGGCAATAATTTCGTACATGACCTGATCCACTTCCCGCTCATAAAGTGTGCCCCGGGCACTCACAAATGCCATTTTCCGGTGAATATTCTCGTAGGTCATATCCGTGGTATACCATGCCGATTTTCTGGACAAAGTAGCCGTGCCAAAGCCGGTTCCTTTTACCGGCATAATGCTGTCCTGCATCTGTATGCCCTTTTTCCTAAGTCTTTCCCTCTGCAGTTTCAGATAATAAGCGGTATCGCCGTCGCAGCAATTCGGTACCTGACCGCCTTGCTGCCAGTTGTTCAGCTCAATGGCAAATTTATCATATATGCCTCTGCCCGTATCCCACACCGGGACAAATGCCTTGAACGCTTTGTAGTCTTTTATGTATTGCAGAACAAACCGTACACCGAAGACGGCGCACACCAAACCCACTATCACAAATATCATTTTCGGCGCCGGATCAAATTCCGTCAGCACCGTGGATACGGCGGTAATTCCCACCGCCATCAGCACCGCTCCCTTAAATAAAACAATGCCGTCCGGCTCTGCCACCACTTCTCTTCCCTTCATACTTAAATCTGAAAATAATCCCATGGCTTTCCTCCGATTCCCCGTTGTATACAAAATCTGCTTCGCCATCAGTGTATCACAGACAGCAAAGCAGATGCAAGTTTTTATTTCATATTACAGTATTATAATAATTGTTTTTACATATATTTTACATCTTGTTCACAGGTATTCCGGTTACACCTGCCTTCTCTTTCTGCCCATCAATCGCCGCATGCAGGCTGACAAATAAATCCTGATACTTTAACGGCTGCATTTCCACTCTGGTTACCACCGCATACAAAGATACCGGAATTTCTCTGCCTTCAAACGAAACCGTTTCTCCGTTCCGCCGCAGAATAGCGGCTGCCGTTTCCTGTGCGTATGCCTCATCCCCGGAATTGGTCAGCAGTACAAATTCATCTCCCCCAATCCGAAACATGACATCCTCTTCTCCCGCCGCCTCGGAAATCCGTTTCATGGCTTCTAAAATAGCCAGGTCTCCCGCCTTCCGGGAAATCTCGTTAATCGGTATCAGATGGCAGATATCACAACACACAAAATAACAGTTTTTTCTTTCCTGCAGCAAATCGTATAATTCGCTGATGTCCACATTTTTCTTCATAGAAATTGCTCCCTCCATAGGCGTGGCAGCAAACCGCGGATAAAGCTCCGTAAAACGGTATTGCTTTGCATACTCCGACGGATTGCAGTGCCAGACCTGCTTGAATGCCCTGGTGAAGGCCTCATGGGACTGATAGCCCAAAGAAAGCGCCAGATGTAAGATATTGACGTCCTCCTTCTGCAGTTGTCCCGCCGCAATCACCATTTTTCTCCGCACCACGTAATCGTGAACGGAAATGTTGTTTACATTTTTGAAAAGCTTTTCTATGGAAGATTTGGAACAGTAGCAATATGCCGCCACATCCTCTGTCTTAAGGCTGCCCTGTAAATTTTCCTCTATATACTGCAGTGCCCTTGTCAGAAGCTGCAAATGCTCCATACGCCGTTTCCCCTTCCTTACGATATCGTAAGTCTATTGTAGCCCTGTTCCCCTGTAATTTCTTGATATTTTGCGTAAACTTTTCTGTCCGAACAGAAATTACATAATCCGCCATTATCCGGAAATGAATAGGATGACCTGCTTATTGTCCCGGTTATCACTCGTTCTGCGTGCAGTTTGCCGCATCGATGGCAAGCACCAGAAGCAGACCGTCAATTTCATCCTCCGGGTCTGCAATATCAATCACATACGTGTCGCCCCAGGTGAAAAGTTTCTTGGAAATATGTATCACGGAGCTGCAGGCATCGTAAACATCATAATCCCAGCCGAGGAAGTCCCCTTCCACATGCCATCCCCGGTAATCAATTTCGTACTGGGGATGGAAAAAGGAAAATTTCTTCTTGATAACGCCCCGTATCTCACCGTCCACCTCAATTTCAAAAGTAGGCAGAAACGTAAACATTTTCTGGTGGATAATTCCGATTTCCCGGTCGTTGTTGTCGTACACATGAAGCTGGTGCGTCAGGGAAAAGAACTCCGCTTTTACAAAATATTTCGGGTTGTTCCATTCATCATAAATGTCATAGGTGTCTGTCCAGGAAAAAACTCTCTGTTTAATAAGAAGCTGCATACTTATACCTCCTTATGCATCGGAACGGGAATAGGCGTTTTTCATTTCATTGCTAAGCTCATACAAAACCTTGTTAAGGGTGTCCTGTGCGGCTTTTCTTGCCATTTCGGCTACTGCTTCGTTGGCTTCTTTTTTCAGTGCCATACGCTTTTTGCTGTCTGTTTCTTTTTCGGTGGCGCCGCTCTTTGCTTCGCCTTCCACTGCCGCTAACTTTTCATCATACCGGTTAATCAGCTCATGTCCCTTAGAGAGTACGTTTTCCTGATATCTCTCAATATGGAACACCGATTTTTTGTAAGAAGCGTCCGCCATGGCGGCAATCATCCGGCTTACCCAGTAGAAATTGTCCGTGGACGCATCCTCCGTCGTATTGGAAACATAATCCGGTGTTTCTTCCACATCCGCATAAAACGGCAGCATCACGTTAAACGCATTGGACGCAAAAGCAATCCACTGCAAGGTCCGGAAATCCTCCGCCCTGTCTGGACGCATCTGGATAAGCGCCATAAAATCGTTCCGGTTAATGCCAATGGAACGGAACGCACCCTTCATGGATTTGTCCCCGTAGGATGCATACGGGTCGTAGGGCGTGCCCTGGAAATGGGAAGAAAGTACGTATTTTACATCTTCCACCGTTATCTTTTTCTCCGGAATCAGACACCAGGGAAGGTCATCGGAATACGGGGAATAATCGGCATCCTCGCCGTCCCAGATGCAGGTGCCGGGATTTAAGTACCGCTCCATAAACCACGCACGGGGCGTATTGTATACATGGTCGGCATCGTCATGGCTGCCGAACGCATCTCTCGGATTGAAAATATTCTCCGGCTCTCCCTCCGTACGGATGGTAAGGTCCAGATGATGCTTTGCCATAAATTCCTTCATATCTGCGGAGCACATATATTCCTTCTGCTCCGTCAGGGCATCCTCGATATCGAACCAGTCGATGCCGAGCTGGTTGGGCATCACCACATATGCCTCGTCCGGCACTCTTCTGGCAATCCAGTGATGTCCGCCGATGGTTTCCAGCCACCAGATTTCATTCACATCCTGAAAAGCAATGCCGTTCATCTCGTAAGTGCCGTACTGCTCCAGCAGGCTGCCCAGGCGCTTTACACCTTCCCTTGCACTGTGAATGTACGGAAGCACTAAGTAAACGATATCCTCTTCCCCAATTCCGCCGGGAATTTCTTTCCCCTTCTCTGTGCCGTTTTCACCGGATGCTGCATTGTTTTCACCTGTTGTGGCATCCTTCTTCGCCGGAATATATTCCACCAGAGGGTCGGCTCCCAGCACCCGCGGATTGGAAGTAATGGTTTCCGTTGCCGTCATTCCTACTCCCGCTTCGTTGACACCGCTGGCTGCCCAGATGCCCTTGCCCTCCAGTGCGTTTGGCACTGCAGTATAGCGCATAGGATTGCCCGGCAGAGGTATCTCCACATGGGAAATCACGGATTTATATACCTTTGCCTGCTCCTCCGGATGCATTACCTGAAATTTCTTCGGGGTGTAGCTTCCCGACCCGGAGTCATCGTTTCTTGCAATCATGGTAGAGCCGTCATAAGAGGCCTTTTTTCCTACTAATATTGTTGTACATGCCATAGTTTCTGTTCCTTTCTATTTCTTTCTGTTTATAGTCTCTGTTTCTTTACGCCTGCAGCTTCTGTTTGTTCATCTATAGTTTCCGTTTGTTTCTTCCTGTTGTTTCCATATTCTTTAATACTATGTTCTATTTTACACGGTTTTCGGATTTGTTTCCATAAGTTCTTTATTTTCCTTCACAAAATGTCCTTCACAGATTTCTTTTCACAAATTGTCTTTCTCAGATTTCTTTCGCAAGCAGCTTCTTATAGCCGGCATCAATACCGAACGCCCCCAGCGGAGCCGTGATTAAAATAGCCAGCACCGCCACGGAAAGCACGATTTTTCCACAGGAAAGCCCCATTGCCATAGGCACGGAACCGATGGCAGCCTGCACCGTAGCCTTGGGCAGATAGGCAAGCACGCAGAATAACCGTTCCTTTCCGGAAAGTTTCGTGCCAACCAGGCAGCAAAGGACTCCCACTGAACGAAAGGCGAGCGCAATGAAAATCATGGCTACTGCCGCTCCGCCCGCGCTCAGCGTGTAGCGGATGTCCACTGCAGCTCCCACTAACACAAACAAAATAACCTCCGCCGCAATCCACAGCTTTCCAAACTTTTCCGCCAGTCTTTTCGACACAAATTCCGTGCTTTTCAGTTTCAGCACACATGCCATACTGACAACGGCAAGCAGCCCGGATACGGATACGATGCTTTTGCACCATTCTTCAATCGCAATCAGCAGGAACGAAACGCCCAGCACAATCACCACCTTCGTGCTGTTCCGCACACAGTTTTTATGGGCATACGCCGTTTCAAAAAAAAGCGCAAGCGCATAACCCGCCAATGCGCCGAGCAGCACGCCAAGCACAATGGAAACGGGAATATTTATAAAGTCCATGGCATTGGCATGTCCTCCCTGCGCCATATTAGCAAACGTGGTAAACAGGACAATGACAAAAATATCATCGCAGGATGCCCCCGCTAAAATAAGCTGCGGAATACTTTTTTCCGTTCCGTATTTCTGCTCCATAAGCTGTACCATGCGGGGCACCACAATCGCCGGAGAGACCGCTCCCAGAACCGCTCCCATGACAGCCGCCTCAATCCGGGTTATGCCAAGCAGATATGGTGCGAACAGAAAATATCCTAAAATTTCAAAGCTTGCCGGCAGGCAGGACATCAGCACCGCGGGCCGTCCCACCTTCTTCAAATCGGCTATATTCAGAGAAAGTCCCGCTTTCAAAAGAATAATTATCAGTGCCATTTTACGGAGTTCCGTCGAAATGGACAAAATCGAAGGGTCTAACCAGTCCAGTACATAAGGTCCTAATACGATACCGGTGAGCAGCATTCCCACAATCCGCGGGAGTCTGCATTTCTGACAGATTGCCGCCATGGACAATCCGACCAAAAAGATGAGTGCAAGTGATGTTAACATAAAAAGCTCCTTTCCTATAAACAATAAAAGCTGACAATTTCTGCGACATTGCATCACAGAAGTCATCAGCTTACTAAGCGGTTTAGGTTTCCCAAGGGAGAACTTCATTCCCTGAAAATTATTTCTAATTTACTTTCTGTATAAATTACTTTCTGCCAGTTATCATACCGCTTCGCCAGTTAATATGCAAGTGTTTTTTACAGCTGTATCTCACTCTATTCCTCACTCCATACCCCGCATTTTAAAGCAAATCACATACATATTATTTTTTGCTGCTCACTTTTTCCCATGATTTAAAGCATTTTTTTATTTAAGGCTTTTTTGCTGTTTCCGGTTCTTTACATTTTAAAGCATTATATCATTTATAGCCTTTTTGCTTCTTTTTATTTCACACTTTTTAAAGCATTTTCTTGTCTTATTCTATTTTGCTTCTTTTTCTTTTAAGTTTCAGGAAGCATTTCTTCTCATTTAACAGATTTGCTTCTTTTCTTTCCTACTTCCTTGGAGCATTTCTTCTCATTTGAAAGATTTGCTTCTTTTCTCTACAGGGATCCTATAAGTTCATATTTCATATAATTTGTACATTGCAGTCATGAGTTACCTTGCAGGATTTTCATTCTTCCTTCTATTAAATTGCAAAACCGTTCTTTCATATATTCCGGCAATAGGGATTGCTCACACATACCGGTATACAATTCTTTCATGGAAATAAATTTCTCTATCATTTTTTCTGCAGATACCTTTTGCAAACCACATTCTTCCGCAAACACAAAGAAATCCTTTCTCCGTATATTCAACTTTTTTCCATTCATCGTCAGTGCAAACTGCTCTTTATCCTCCGGCATAACCACATTTACCGGCAGAAGATCATACGCCGGGGATAAATGGTATTCCCCGCTGCCCTCCTCACTTTCTATCAGGGAAAAGTTTTTCAGGTGCATATCCGAATTCCCTACCATAAAAGAAAATACCAGGCGCATAAACATTTCCGCTCTGTCGAGCCCTTTGGTGGAAGAATATTTTTCAATAATTTTAGCACATCGCTCATAAGAGCCTTTATATTTATCCTGCGTAAGTCTGAGGTCTAACTGGCAGAAATCCTCCATTGCCAGCATGGCAACTCCATTTTTTCTCCAGATTCTGTCCACCCGCCTGGTAATATAGGCCAATTCATCCTGTAATGGCATCAGAGCATGCGGCACTGTAGCAATACCCGCTTTATCCGCCATGTTCATCACAAGCTGTTCCGCTTCCGGTAATGCTTCAAACTCTTCCACCTGCGGCTTCAAAATATAGCCGGTCGGATAATTCACCAGCGTAAGTCTCGGCTTTTTCGCATCCGAAAATAAATGCAGTGACATTTTTTTCTGCACTCCCGGCACCGTGAGACCTTTTTGCACACTGTTTTCTGCAAGAATTTCCAGATGCTCCTTATCTACTTCGAGCACCGGCAATTTATCGGTTCCAAAGAAATTTCGGATGCATCCTTTATGCCATCCATTCTGCAATTCATCTAATGAAAATTCTTTTCCACAACACAAGCATTTCATTCTTTTTCCCCTCTGACACTTACATTTCCTATGCTGTCCCTGCAGGCAATGAGCAGTAGTCCAAACCTGTCATTCCTGTCAACTTTCCAATTACGGCTGACCACATCGAGCAGCCACCCCTCCGGTATCAGTCCGTCGAAAAACGGAAACAGAATATTGGATGTATATTGTTTTCTGTTTAACGGCATTGTCAGAGAAACCGCACCGGCATCCGTTTTTTCCATATAGTCATCATCATAAGTAAAAAGGTAGCCCTCGTCCGTTTCACTGAGCTGTCCGGCATATACATTTCTCACATACACATACGCAGTTCTGAATATTTCCATCAGCGTTCATCCTTTCTGCCCGGCACCGCCTCATAATCAAACATGGCAAGTGCAATATTAACTTTATCCATCCGAACCGTTTCCTTGCCCTGTTCCAATTCTCTCACGAATCGGAGTCCCAGACCGGACCGCATGGCAAACTCCTCCTGAGTAAGCCCTGCTGCCCTTCTATGTTCCTTTACAAATTGTGCTATCCTGTTCATTGCTATTATTTCCTTATGCTCAGTTTTTATTAATTATTTTATACCCTATAAGGTATAAAGTAAAGTGTTTTATGTTGTTTTATACCCGATAGGGTGTAGAACAATATATTTATGTATTTTTATACCCTATAAGGTGTAATTTCAATGTGATTTTTTATACTGTTTCATGAAAAAAACGTTGCAAACTACATCCGAAAAATTAATGGTAAATAGCAAATTTAACCTCCGTTTTGCAAAAGTAACTTCTTCTTGAATTATTTTTGCAAGACTAACTTCAGAATCAACACCTTGAAAGCAGAAATAAGTCTTGCGAAAACAGTGCCAACTGGAAATGGTCATAATTGTCAATCGTTTTCCTTATCACCGGACTGCATGGACACCGAGACCGGAATATTCACTTTTCTCCAAAACTACATTTTACATCAGTCAATTATACTATTTTCTGTTGCATATGTTTTCTTATTAAAGAATTCGATGCCTTTTATTAAAGTATTTGCCGCAATAATCAAAATAAAAGGCACTATATTAAGCAAATATCTTGAATTACTTTCCCAAAAAGAAAAAAATAAAATGGTTCCCATGCAAATAAAGTATAAAATGTTAAAGTTATCCTTTTCATACGCACCCTTTATTCTTATAATGCTTCCTATAAGTATCAAAATCAATATTGCCTGCCAGTAAACATCGCTATAATATTTTATAAATCTCCTTATTATGTTGTTATCTTGAAAAAAATAATGAACCTGCCTCTCATGTCTTGGATTTCTATTAATATATAAGTCTCCTCTTAATAAGCTGTCATTCCACATTATATTACCTTCTTTATATATTAAATGCTTAATTATACCAATGGGGCCTTTTTCTTCTATTATTTCTTTTATTTTTTGTTTTGCATTACTGACTTTACCTTGATGTGTATCATATGACATCGTATCTTTTACCACGTTAACATTCCATGTTCCATCGTCAACAAGTCCCATATATATATAATGCATAACGGGTAAACTATTTTCATGTATATTTTCATTTTTTAATATTGGCATATTACTATACGAATTATAAATTAATAAATAAACTGCACAAAATCCAATAGACATTATTACTATTTTTTTTAGAGACTTAATTATTGAATTATTCAATAAATCAAAAATACATACTGCTATTATTGCTATTAAAGTGTTACCCTTAAACAGTATACCAATTGCTCCAATTATTCCTATAATCAGAAATGAGAAATAATTCCATTTTTTCTCATTATTTTTGAAAGTGAAATATACATATATAGGAAGAATATATAATGGTATTGAAAATATATCAGTATACGCAATAGGTAAATATATCCAAAACGGTGTAAAAAGCATCCAAAGCATTCCTACTATATCAGCAAGTTTTTTATTCTGCCATTTTAAGCAAATTTTATATGAAAGAATAAGAGACAAATCTAAACTAAAAATATTAAATAGCAATAAAAAAATTACATTTACTCCTCCTGTGATTAATTTTGAGAATTTGAAAACATACACTACCAATAGAAAATATAAAATGTTATTGGGGCAATTTGCCAAGTACCCGAAAGATGCATCCTCATGATTTACATATAATTTAGCTAACATTACTAGAGAGTCATAATCCCATCCCCATGTATTGTCTGTACGAAATAATACTGTAAAGATTATCTGCAGAATAACATAAAATATTGCTATGGCTATTCTTACTCTCTTACTTAGCTTATCTTTAATGACTCGTAACATCAAATATGCTACAATCCCTACAATCAATATTTCCCCTATAATCAATTCTATGTTATATGTCAAATTTCTATAAAATACTCCACTTATAAATATACTCATAAAAATAACTGTATACGTAATATAAAACATATATATTAGTAATTTTCTTATATTGCATTTCATGAACTTTCCCCCCTGATAATTTATCCAAATACCTTCTATACAGAAATCTATTTCGAATTATATATGTTTATATAGCATTTTGCAAGGGTATATATAGCATAGATTACCTACAAAAAGATGTTTTAGTTAGATATGTTGTTAATAGATGAGGTAGATGCCATGAAAAATAAAGCCACAAATTCCATAGCACAGAACATAAAAAAATACCGTTTATTAAATAATATGACGCAGGAACAACTGGCTAACGCCCTGTATCTGGATACCCAGTATTATGCACAGTTGGAGCGGGGAGAACGAAATTTTACAATCGAAAAAATTATTCTTGCCTGCACCATATTTCATGTCGGTATTGAGAATATTATTGTAATCGAAGACACTTCCGTTAATGACAATTCAGAACTTTTAGAGAAAATCATACATGATATAGAACCTCTTACAACCGGTCAGCTTTCCGTATTAGACAAATTCATTTCCGATGTTCTTCCTTATATGATATAGTTTTTAACCAAAACACCCTAATCCACGCCAAAACAAAACCCCGGTCTCACCTGAAATGAAACCGGGGTTTTGCCTCTATATTGATTACAAGAAAGCTAAGTCTGTCAGGCAGTGTCCTGCCTGATTTTGATCTTAAGTCTTTTGTTCTTAAGTCTTTTGCTTTTAAGCTGCCTTTTCGGAGTTCTTCTTGCTCTTGGCGTAGCTCTTGGTGGAGTTTACGACAATGATAAGGCCAAGAACGATAAGCAGGACAGCGATGATTAACTGTAAGCCGTTGGCGATGAATACCTTGCCCCAGGTGGTTTCGCCTGCGGGAATGGTAACGGCTGCGGCGTTCTGGATAGCCTTAACCATTGCGATAAGACGCTGTACCAGAGCGGTAAAGGTTACGCAAAGCATAATGATAAGGGGCGGGAACAGCATCTTGTTGCTGCGGCCGGTTACCTTTAAGAATACGCAGAGAGTAATCAGTACCAGAGCGCTTAACAACTGGTTTGCGGAGCCGAACAGCGGCCAGATGTTTGCATAGCCGATTTTGGTCAGCACGTAACCGCAAAGCAGGGTAACGATGGTGGAGAAATAGGTATTACAGAGAAGCTTTCTCCAGGGAGCGGCATGCTCCATATCGTCTACGCTGAAGAGTTCCTGGAAGCTCATACGGCCGATACGTGCAACAGCATCCAGGCTGGTAAGAGCCAGAGCGGATACACACATGGTCATGAATACGGTTGCCACATAAACGGGCACACCGAACATTTCAAAGAAGCCTGCAACACCGCGGCTGAAAATCTGGAACGGAGTACCTGCTGCTGCGGTTCCGTCTGCAGCGGCTGCCGCACCGGCAACACAAAGAGCAAGTACAGCCAGTAAGCTTTCCAGAACCATGGCGCCGTAGCCGACCTTTAACATATCCTTTTCATTCTCAACGGTCTTTGAAGAAGTACCGGAGGAAACCAGGCTGTGGAAACCGGAAACGGCACCGCAGGCAACGGTTACAAACAGGATGGGGAACAGAGTTCCTAATTTATCGTTAGTAAAGCCTGTAAATACAGGAAGGTTCATCGTAGGATGTGCTACGAAAAGTCCGATAACCGCACCGGCAATCATGCAGATAAACATGAATGTCGTCATATAGTCACGGGGCTGCTTTAAGAGCCACATGGGAAGTACGGCTGCGAAGAAAATATAAACAAAGGTGATGTAGCTCCAGGTATCTTTGTTGAAGATTAACGGGAAGTTCATACCGATGGCAAAGGAAGCAATGATGCAAAGAATACCGAGCGCTGCTTCTTTCCAGCCGGAAAGGTTGAATTTCTTCTGGATTAAGCCAAATACAACAGCGAATACCATGAACATGATGGAAACCATACCGGCTGCACCGTTGGTGGTTGCGGCATCGGATAACTGGGAAACACCGTCTACAACGGTGTAGGAGTTAAAGGTTCCGGCTACCATGTCGGCAAATGCTGCGGTAACAATCAAAGTAAATAACCAGCAGAACAGAAGGAAAATCTTACGTCCGAATTTGCCGATGTATTTTTCAATCAGCATACCCATGGACTTGCCTTCGTTCTTAACAGATGCGTACAGGGCACCGAAGTCGGTAACAGCTCCGAAGAATACGCCGCCGATTAAAATCCAGAGCAGAACGGGTAACCAGCCGAAGGCTGCTGCCTGAATGGCACCGGTGACAGGGCCTGCGCCTGCGATAGATGAAAACTGATGGCTGAAAACGGTCCATCCGTTTGTAGGTACATAGTCTTTGCCGTCCTTGAATTTGACAGCGGGTGTTTCTGCTTTCGGATCAATACCCCATTTGTTTGCCAGCCAGCGTCCGTAAAATACATACGCCGCTACCAAAACAACTGCTGCGATTAATACGATTACAAGTGTGTTCATAATTACTTCTCCTCTTTTCTTTTTATTAAGAAAGAATCCTGCTTTGCAGGATTCTCCGCCTGCGGTGGGTCGCTTCAGCGACATAATTCCACTCCGCCGCAGGGCGCTCCTGCCCGGAGGGCTTTATTGCTTTATATAAAGCAATAAAAAACCTCCGTCCCCATACATCATCCCATGGATTCTGTACAAAGACGAAGGTTTATCATTTACATTACTTCCGCGTTACCACTTTGTTTGCCGGTTGCCCGACCTCTCTCCTGTCACCTGAACATCGAATCTGTCAGAAGACATGTCCCTTTAACGGTGGATACCGGCTTTCACTACTGGACACGATACATCAAGCATTCCTTTTACGGCTGATAATTTTACGGCTGGTAAAAGCTTTGCCGTTTCTTACGGAATGATGCGTCTTTCATAAAAGCAGCTCGCAGGTGAGGGCTCTCCCATTCCTTGCTACCGATTCTCACAATTTACGGCTTTCTGTAAGCGGTGATAAGGGGAAGTCATTTCCTGTTCCTCGCATTTGTTTGTTGAATTGACTATACAATAGTCTTTTGAAAAGCATTTGTCAACAGTTTTTTTTAATACTTTTTTTAGATATTTACATTAAATAACATCAATCTCCGGTATTCTCCACCTTTTTGTGGATGGCTTCCATACGGGCATCCAGCATGGCGCTGACCTCCGCGCACTGCTTCAGATCATGGGCTGTTTCTTCCGTGATGGTGTAGTCCTTTTTGTAACGGATTTTGTGCTCCAGACTTGCCCACCAGTCCATGGAAATGGTGCGGAACTGTACCTCCACCTTCATGAGCTTCTTCTGGTTGTGAAGGAAAATCGGTGTTTCCACAATCAGATGCAGACTGCGGTAACCGTTGTCCTTCGGATGCTCTATATAGTCCTTTTTCGCAATCAGCTCAATATCATCCTGTTTTAAAAATGCCTCGGAAAGCATATAAATGTCCGAAGGAAAGGAACAGATGACACGCACACCGGCAATATCAAACAGATTCTGTTCGATACTTTCCGTAGTTACGCTGATGCCCTTCCGGTAACATTTTTCAAGAATACTTTCCGGTGATTTCAGCCTGGTCTTTATGGTCTCAATGGGATTGCGGTCATATTGCATGGACAATTCCTCATTAAGAACACTGAATTTTGTTTCTACCTCCATCATGGCACACCGGTAATAAGACATAAGCTCCCGGTATGGCATGGATTTTTTCTGGGCAAACTGCTTTACATCCGGTCTGTTTACCTGGGATAGAAAGAGCTGCTCCATATGTTTATTTGTATGTTCTGATATAGACAAACCGATATCCCCTTTCGCCTGCACCGTACAACGGTTTATTGTTCCGGTACCACAGCGAAGAAAACAATATCTTCCGTACCATTGTTAATCATGGAATGACCGTGTCCCTTGGGGCAGTAATGGCATCCGCCGGCTTCCACGGACTCCGTGCCTTCATCGTAAATGAAATCCGCTTTTCCGCTTAAAATGTAGATAATCTCACAGTTGCCCTCATGGACATGGAATCCGATGGAGGACCCCGGTGTCAGTCTGTCATACATAATGGTACACTTTTCGTCCACATGTCTTTTCACGCAAAGCTCTCCCTTGCCGCCCTTAAAGGCAGGAAGCACCTGCTCCTCTATATTCTTAAATTCAATAACCATCTTTTGTAACCCGCCTTTCCTTCGTAAGCACTGCTCACTTTTATAATCATCTGCTATTATACCACTTTCTTATGCATTTGTGCTACTGTGTTTAGCGGATTTCTTCTCCCGGCCTTTTCTTTGATTTTTTGTCCTCATACATGCGTTCATCCGCGAGTTTCAGAAGTGCGGCATAGTCATAGCCTTTTTCCCCATAGGCAACTCCCAGGGCTATCACACAATTGATGCCGTCGTCTGCCGTATTAAGTCTGGCGAGTTCTTCCTCCCAGCGTTTTTTTATGGTGTCGGTTTCCTTTCTGGTAACATTTTCCGCTACCATTAAGAATTCATCGCCTCCCATGCGGAATCCGTGTACCTTGTTGTTAATCACCTTCCGGATACTGTCGGCGGACTTGATAATCAATTTATCGCCGGCTTCATGTCCAAACAGGTCATTCATTTTTTTCAGATTGTTCACGTCAAAATTAAATATGGCAATGGAGTCCAGACCGACAAAGTTTTTCTCTGCCATGGACAGGTATTTTCCTTTGTTGAGCAGACCTGTCAGTCCGTCATGTTCACTTTCATAAACCAGCTTTTCCCTCATAACGCCATTTTCTATGTAAAGCCTTATTACACTTTTGAAAGCCGGCTCCCGCAAGGCATCTCCGTCTGTACCCGGTCCGTTATGTACGGTTATCGCATAACGGTCTCCCGAAATTTCCCCGCTTATCAGTGTATAATCGCCGGATGCCGGCATGGTGTCCCCGGCCTGCCCCTTTTCTTTGTCTTCCGCAAATAAGCCTTGTTTTTCCGCCTCTTTCCGGGAAATTCTTTCGTTGCTGTAGTTTTTCTCCTTACGGTCAAAGGTAATAATTTCTACATTGTCTCCTCTCTGAAGCAGAAAACAGGTCCTGTCAGTCTTCAGATAATCGGCAACAAGCGGCAGCAGCTCATAATATGTGTCGGAAAGCTTTTCAAGTACCGCCGTCTGGAATTTTGAAAGCTTCTTAAAAAATCCCATGTATTTTGTAACATCCCGGTTCAGGCTCATATATCCTGTAATATCCGTAAGCAGATGTATTTCATATTCTTTTTTTTCTTCGGAAAGGCGTGCGGATTTTATGCTGTAATATTTTTTGTCCGAGGCATCAATATATTCCCATTCCACCGCATCGCCGTCCGTAATAAGCTCCGGACATTCCTGATGCCAGCCACATGCCTCCCTCACTTTTTTTCCGGTTATATCTTTTCCGCATTTTTCCAGATAAAGAGGATCCGCATATACAATTTCCGATGTGTCGCTGCAGACAATAACGGTATATCCTACTTTCTCCGTCATAAATTTCCCGATTATATTTTGAAAATCCATGTAACCACCCCTTCTTTTATGCAAAGTCCAATATGTCCGAAAAGCCTGTCATCTCAAAAACTTCCATCACCTCATCCGGAACATTCCTGACAACCATGCTTCCTGACAGGCTGTTCATTTTTTTCTGTGCGCAGAGAATAACCCTGAGTCCGGAGCTTGCCACATAATCGCAGCCCTCCATATCCAGTACGAGCTCCCGTACCGGTTCCTCCAGAAGTTCTTCCATGGATTTCTGCAATACCGGTGCTGAATTGGTATCCAGTCTGCCCTCTATACAGATTTCTAATTTTTCTCCGTCCTGCTTCTTCCTGATTTCCATACTTATACCTCTTTCCGCAGCTTTATGCCTGCCATCTTTTTTCCATCGTTACAACATTCTGTCCATCTTTATATTCATAGGTCACGGTATCCATGATTTTCTTTACCATAAGGATGCCCAGACCGCCGATCTGCCTTTCTTCCGCAGACAGGGATATATCCGGATCCTCCTTCTCCAGCGGATTAAACGGCACTCCGCCGTCCCGCAGTGTTATCCGGACGTATCCGGCATTTTCTGTTCCTGCCGTCTGCATATCCACCCGGCAGAAGCCCTCCTCTGACGTGTAGGCATAATTTGTAATGTTAACAAATAATTCCTCCACACATACCATTATTTTCCGGATAAATCCCGGCGGACAATGCTTCCCCGAAAGCTCTTCTTCCACCATCTTCCCGAGTTCATCCAGAGCCGTAAGCTTTGCCTTTACCGTTATGCTTTTTATGTTTGTCAGGCTTTTCAGATATTCCATGGATTTCTTTATTTTGTCCATTCCCTTTACTTCTAAGAGTATGGTGGCTTCCGGAAAATATTTTTCGCGATAAAACAGAAAACGCCGCCAGTCTATGTTTCCATCCCCTATTGCAAGATGCTCGTCCGTTTTACAGTGATTGTCGTTAATATGAACGTGCCGGATATAGGGAGCCAATGTCTTTACCCACTCCTCTATATGGTTTTCGTCCCCGAATACATGGGCATGGGCATAATCAAAGCAGATACCGAAGCGGGGATGCTCCTTCATTTTTTCTCCCAGAGCAGCCAGAAGCTCCGGCGTATCGTCAAACATATTTTCCACATATATGGATAGTCCGGGATGCTGCGAAAGTTTTTCTGTCCAGTAAGCTGCGTTCCGGCTCACAAAGCTTTCCCTATACTCCGCATTCCTGAAATTTGCAATGTAATTGGTATGAAAGATAACGGCTCCGGCTCCTATTTTTTCCGCTATGCAAAGGCTTTGCTCCACCCGGTAATCCGAAGCCTTATAAATCAGCGGATCATCCGAAAAAATCGTTATATCCAGAAAAGCTCCGTGTACCGTGCAATAGCCGGGCTGTCTGTCCGATCTCAGGTATTCTTCAATGACCCTTTCTACCGCCTCTTCGTCTTCCAGAAGACCGGGAGAGAAAAAATCGTTGTATTCAAACCCCAGCCGGTACTGCTCTGCCAGTCCTGCATATTCCGCTATCCTGTTCCTGTCCGGTATTATCAGTAATTTACTTCTGCTCATCTTCTTTTCCTTTTATTGCTTTCAGAGAATAAACAAACACATTTCTGCTTTTTCCTTTTAACGGGATTTCTCCGACTGCGTCCACTTCTATCCGGTCCTTCAGTCTTTCGTACACCTCGTCACTGATAAGCACCTGTCCCTTCCCGGCATTGGCTTCCAGCCGGGCGGCCGTATTGACCGTATCCCCGATAGCCGTAAAATCCATACGGAATTCACATCCGATATTTCCCACGACCGCAGGACCGCAGTTGACACCTACTCCAAACCCAATACTCCTGCCGAAACGTTTTTTCAAATCCGCCTCAAGGGCAATGCCGCCATTGACAATATCCATGGCTGCGCAGACCGCATGATATACATAATCTTCCTGATCAAACGGGGAATTGAACACTGCCATGGTAGCATCCCCCACAAACTTATCCAGTGTTCCCTTATTCCGGAAGATGCACTCGGTGGTAAGCTCCAGATATTGGTTCAGTATTTCCACCACCTGTTCCGGTTCTAATGCCTCTGACATAGTGGTAAAGCCCCTTATATCTACAAAGAGAACCGCTATATCCCTGTTTTCCCCGCCGAGTTTTATCCGGAAATCACCCTTCTTTGCGATTTCCTCCACAACCTGCGGCGCCACATATTTTTTGAAGGCGTTCAATACCTTTCGCTGCTTCAGCTTTGCTGCAAGATAACGGAATACCAGACAGTATATGTAGGAGACGGTAAGCATAAACGGCACGTACAGAATACTGACGGTGATACCGTTGTTGTTGAGCACGGTACATACTGCCAGCCCTGCAAAAACGGATGCCGCCAGGAGAATAGTCGCTCCGGCTATTTTCATTTTCCGGAACAGAAAATGCACCAGGGCACAGAAAAGTCCCGCCAGTATACCCGCTATATAGGGATTTCCGTTTACGGAAAATCTTCCCTGCATAAAAGCCTGCAGGATATTGGCATGAATTTCCACTCCGAACATCTGCCTGCTATGACCGTTCGGCACATGAAAATTGTCCTGCATCCCGGCTGCATATGCCCCTACCAGTACAATACAGTCCTTAAAAATCCGTGTGTCAATTTTTCCGTCAAGCACATCCACAAAGGATATGTATTCATAGTCTCCGGGCTTTCCGGAATAATTTATCAGCGTTCTTCCGGTTTTGTCCTGTTTTACCGTTTCGGGCTCTATCTTTTTTTCATCACAGTACCTGTTATAAATTACCTGTGAGAACATCATCCTGCTTTCGCCCTTGTAATCCTGCTCCACCAGAATGCGGCGGACCGTTCCATCCGAATCCTGTGCCACATTTGTATAACCGCTTATTGCAGCTTTTCTCAAGGCCTCATAAGGCAGCACTTCGCCTGTAATCCTGTAATACGGGATTCCGTTTTCATCCATCTCCGCTTTCTCACTGTATAAAAGCTGGGACGCCGTTACCACATTTCCGCCCTTTTCTACCCTGTCTGCAAATGCCTGATCTCCTTCTTCGTCCACATTTCCGGAAAAGATAATATCAAACCCGATTACGAGCGGTCTGGTTTCCTCATCCTCATTCAGCCTGTCAAGCAAATCTGCATAGCAGCTGCGGGACCAGGTGCCGACAGGTCCCAGTCTCTCCAGTGTTCTTTCATCAATCCCGATAATTTTAATATCACCGGAAACACCTCTCGGTCTCTGATACAGCCCATCCCGTAAAATATAATCCAGCGGGGAAAAAAGATTCCACACCGTCAATAAAAAAACGCACACAAAGACTACGAAACATTCTGCAATAATTCTGACTGTTTTTTTCATGCAACCCCTCTGCAATCTATTCCTTCCTGTTTACTGTCTGCTCACAAACACCATGGTAATATCATCCGCCTGCATTTCTCCATCCGCAAAGCTGTCTACTTCCCGGTACATGGTGTCCGTAAAATCATCTACCGATCCGGTCTTGTCCCTGTTCCGGTTCAGCATCTCTTCCAGTCTGCCGTCACCCAGAAATTCACCGGAAGGGTTTAGTGCCTCTGTCACACCGTCCGTATACAGATACAGGCAGTCTCCCTTTTTCAGGGTAAATGTCTGTTCTCTATATGGCATATCTTCCATCATGCCAAAAACCATATTGGCTTTTGCCTTTATTTTGACAAAATCCGAGTTTCCACTCTGCAGAAAAGGAAGATTGTGTCCTGCATTGACAAACGTCACCGTATCCGAGGTAAGATCCAGTACACAGATAAATACCGTTACAAACATGGACTCTTCATTCTTATAGCAAAGCTGGTTGTTGGCACGGTACGCCACTTCGGAAAGAGGCAGCCCCAATGTCGCATAGTTTCTGATATGGGTTTTTGCCATACTCATAAAAAGAGCAGCCGGTATTCCTTTACCCGATACATCCGCAATCAGAAAACACAGATGGTTTTCATCAATCAGAAACATATCGTAGAAATCACCGCCAACCTCCTTTGCCGGACGCATACGGGCCGTGAGTTTCACATCCGGCAGCCGATCAAATACGGTAAAATCATCTTCCAGGCATCCTGTCTGAATCCGGGTAGCGATTGCCAGCTCCGACCGGATTCTTTCCCTCTCCGTTACCAGCTTCGTGGTTTTGTTATAAAGCATATTCATAAAGGTGCCGTATATCTTACGGTTTTCGGCTGCCAGTCTGTCAAAAAGCGGTTTGGCTATGTTGGCGCACACCACTTCATCCCTTGCCCGCACGGTAGCCTTCCTGCAGTCCTCATTAATAAGTCCCAGTTCGCCGATAAAATCACCTTCGGAAAGAGTATTAATCAGGGTGTTTTCCGCACTGTAAACATCCGCTGTCCCGCTTAAAATAATGTACATGCCGTCCTCACTGTCATGTCCCACGGTAACAATGTCACAGCCCGGTTCTATCCGCACTTCCGTCATGGCTTCCAGAAAGGAACGCGTTCCTTCCTTTATTTCTGTTCCATCCTTCAGTTCAAAGAACTCCCGGATTGTTTTGACTGATTTTAATTTTCCGATATCCAAGATATGCTCCCTTACCCTTCCGGGTCTTCACCGTATATTCCGTTTCTGAAGCTTATTTCCATTTTATTACAATATCCTGCTCCACAGGCTTTGTAAAATCATAATCCCACCGGCCTTCTTTCTCCGGCATAAGGGACGGCATTGATGCACACGTTCCGCTCTGTACCGTCTGCGTGCAGAATACCTCTCCATCGTACATAAAGGTAACGGTGCAGGCATCGGTTCCGTCTGCCTTTGCCGCTTCGTTACCGTTGTTTTCCCCGGCATTCTCCCCGGGAATATCCTTTACATAGTCCGTTGTGGTGCTGTCACGATAGATGATGACTTCCCCATCTTTTTCTACCGCTACTTCCTCCTCCGCCACGCTTCCGTCTTCATATTTTAACCAGGTAACCACCTTGCCGTCCGTCACGGTAATCCTTGTATAACAGGTTCCGTCCTGATCATACGTTACTTCAACCCGGAAGGTTGTGCCCCTTACGGACATGGTAGCATTGGGTGTGTTCACTTCATAAGATGAGCCCTCACCAAGCTTTTGGCGGATTTCATTTACGATGGCGCCTCTCTTTAATTCTATGGTTGTTCTGCCTTCTTTGCTGTTCCCAGCTGCCTCTATTGAAAACTCCGTATTTTCTTCCGCATACACATATTTGTCTTCATCCAGCCGCAAAGTCATGGTTCCCGTATCCACATTCACGGTATCCCCCGACTGTAAAAGCATGTTGGCAAAGGGCTCCAGATCCTCAAGGCTTCCTCTCTTCACCCTGGATGTACCATTTATTTCATAAACCTTGATAATCCGGTATGTATCCTTCCTCAGGAAAAAAAATACAGCAAAACCAATGACCGCTAACACCACTGCTGTCAGAGCAATAAGCAAGCGTTTTTTATCGAGTTTCTTCATCCTGTTCTCCTTCTGCACCGCAGGCTGGCTAATTCACGGTAAAGGTATAACTGCCCCTGCTGCCCACATAGAATGTCTGTCCGCCGTTGTAAACGTTATTGTCTCCGCTGACCTTCCATGAGCCGTCCCCTAATTTATATTCTCTTTGCGGATTCAGCTTAAGAACTCTGTCTGCCGGTACGATACCTGTTTTAAGCCATTCTGCTGAGATAATAACCGTAACCGTACTTTCGTTTCCGGCTTCGTCAACCGCCCGGATTACATATTCCGTGCTCTCGTCATTGGAAGAAAGCTCCGCCGTACAGGAGGTTCCCCCGAAATCTACCCTCTCCCCATTAATGCTGATACCGTCAAGACGCAGGTCGGAAATGTTTATCTCTTTATAATCTGCAAAATACTCTTTTCCGTTTTCCGCTTCAATCCGGGGCGGTGTAATATCTATTTTGTATGTTCCGAAGGGTATGGCTGCTGTTTTCGCCCCATCCTTCTGCCTCATCAGGTAAATTGCCGCAGGTGCCTTTTCATCCCCCACAAGAATACTGTCTTTGTATTCTCCCCCATCGGAGTCTGCAATTTTATAGCCTTCCGGTGGCGTAACTTCCAGTCTGGATATATAAAAATTATTTTTTCCGATCTTTCCGGAAATTGTGCACGGATTCTCCGGTACCGGCAGATAATAAATAGAAAAATCACATACTGCCGTGGTCTCTGTATAATGGCCTTTACGGGGAAAGGTTGCCCGCAGGGTATATGCCCCTACCTGTTCCGGCACGCTGGTCGAATATGTGGAATCCGCTGCTCCGCGGATTTTATATTCATAGATAACTCCCTCTGTCCCATTGGTGGATGACTCCGCTCTGGGCGAAGGCTGTGTACCGTAATACAAATCCGCTACCGTCACACTTCCGGTTCCGGTTTCCGTATCCGGCTGTGTTTTTTCTTCTGCGGGAGGAAGTGTCACGGTAACCGTATCCGCCATTTCCTCTGCAAAAATATAGGTAACGGTAATTTTTGTCATACTGTTTCTTTTGGTGGATATACTTCCGCTTCCACTCGTCGATGCCGCATACCCCGTTGGGAAGCAATAGCCGTCTGCTGCCGTAAAGGTCGCTGTAACCTCATCCCCGAAAAGGAATTTTCCTGTAGGGAAAGATGTACTGCTGCTCCAGTCTATGGTATCTTCCAGCTCAGCAGCCACGTTAACCGTCCGACCCGCCAATTCTGCCAGGGTACCGGTTCCCGGGGTGCCAAGTACATAGGCATGATTGTTGTAATAAACCTTTATCCTGCTTCCCGCAGCAATGGTAATCTGAGTATTTTTATCAACACTGAGAATAGCTGATGTGCCCGAATAATCCCCCGCAAGATTCAATGTCCCGCCGACATGAACCGTGCCGGAGCCGCTTAATGTGACGGAACCTCCCAGATTGTCCACGTTAGCTGTCCCCAATGCCTGCAGGTCACAGCTGACATTTAGATTCTGAATGGTTCCCGAAGATAATTTTATTTGAGGAAGACCCATACTGCCGTCACTACTGACCGTTCCCACTTTGCCTCCGTTCATTTCCAGAACAGATGCATACGTGGAACTGTTGGCAGCCAGTCCAAGATTTGTAATATCCCCTTTGTTGACAACCTTACCGTATCCTGCATGGATACTGTCCACAGTTGCCCCGCTTTCATTATAGAAGTCCGCAAAGCTGCTTTCCACCGCACGGACATAGCCCTCATTTACCACAACGCCGCCGGAGCAGTAGATTTTTCCTTTGACTTTCCCCTGGCTTCCGACATTAAGCCGGCTATCGTCGCTCAGGTAGTAGTCGTCCTCCGTCTCCGTATTGATGGACATATTGTTCGTTACGGTAATCGCTTCCGCATAGACCGTCAAAGCATCTTCCATTCCGAAGAATAACCCTACAGTCATAACAATGCTCATTATAATGGCATTTAGAGCCCTACGTCTTTTTCTCATAGAATATCCCCGTCCTTACACAACTTTCCCCTGATTGCATCATACTATGTCTATTTTACCAAATCTATCTGTTGTCTGTCAAACAGAAACCGCCGACAGCCCATCTGAGCTTCGTGGATTTTGCCCTCGGATTTCTCCGGCATTCTTCTGCGGAGGGCCTGGTAACTTCTTCCGAAATTTCCGTGTAAATTCCCGCTTTCTTTCCTTCCTTAAATGCTTTTTTTACCAGACGGTCTTCGCCGGAATGGAAGGTCAGAACAACCACCCTGCCTCCCGGCTTTAAGATGCCCGGCAGCTTTTCCAAAAAGCTGTAAAGCACCTCAAATTCGCTGTTTACATCGATGCGCAGCGCCTGAAACGTGCGGGCGCAGGATTTTTTCACTGCTTCCGTCCTGTCCTCTCCGGGGAAATTCTTTGCAGGGATTTTAAGAAGCGCTTCTTCTACCGCCTGCCGCAGCTCCGTAGTGGTGTTCATGGGCGTTCCGGTTTTCATCTTGAAGAAAACCTTAGCCGCTATTTCTTCCGCAAAGGGTTCATCTGAATTTTCTGTAAGCATGCCTGCAAATTCCTTCTGGGTAATCTGATGCAGCCGCTCCGCCGCACTGTCCCCGTGGGTGGGGTCAAGCCGCAGGTCTAATGGTCCCTCCGTTTTATAGGAAAATCCTCGCTTCGGGTCATCAATCTGCATGGAAGAAACGCCAAGGTCCGCCAGTACGAAATCGAATTTGCCGCATTCCTCCGCCACCTTGTCAATATTGGCAAAATTTATCAGCCGGAAGATAAAATTATCTTCCGAAAAGCCGGCCTCTCGCAGTCTTTTTACGGTCTTTTCCGACTCAATCGGATCCACATCCAGGGAAATCAGCCTGCCCTGTCCCCCTAATTGTTCCAGCATTTTGCCGGTGTGACCGCCATATCCAAGCGTGCAGTCAAGCCCCTGCTGCCCCGGTTTTATTTCCAGGAAATCAAGGATTTCCTGCACCATAATGGGGATGTGCATGCCCGCCGGTGTGGAGCCTTTTTCGATGACCTTCGCCACCGTATCCGCATATTTCTCCGGACTGTGTTCCTTGTATTTTTCCTCAAATTTTTTCGGATATTTTCCAGCGTAGCGCACGCGGCGCTTGTGATTTGTTTCTTCCAAAATTCTGTCCTCGCTTTGCTTTATTTTTCACATAATTTCTCACAACACAGTTCCGCCCATGCCGGATAAAATCCCGCCTTCAGCGCCACTTTCTGGGACGCTATATGGGACATAGCGGTTCCGTAAAACGGCAATCTTCCCAAATCCAGAATTTCATTTTTAAGCAGCGTTACCAACATGGAACCGACGCCCATTCCTTCTGCCTTCGGCATCACATTTATGCCAACCTGCCACATCCGGTCGCTGTCGCTGGTGGCACCCGCCATCCCCAGAAGTTCACCGTCTTTGTAAGCGGATATTCCTATTTCGTCCCTGGGTACCTCTTCAAAGAGGAATGCCTCTCCCAGACGGTCATCCCCGCGAAATTGTTCGATTTCTTCCCCAACGAATTTTTTGATAACAAAGCCTTCCGTATTTACTTCCGTTTTCTTCTCTGCAATGTAGAAAGGATGTGCCTGCCCGATGCGATAGCCAAACTCCCGCATTTTTTCATCTAATTCCCGAAGACTTTCATAGTCCATAAACCAGGCGCCGCTTCTATGGGCATATCTTGTACTCATCCATTTTATAATTTCCGGGTTTCCCGTTGCCAGAATTTTCCCTTGCACACTCGCAGCCTTTAAGAAGCATTCTCCCTCTTTGAAAATCCTTCTTCCTGTTAGCGGCGTATATTCCGTAAATATGTTTTCTTTCCTCTCCACCGCTTCCTCTGTACAGCAGAAATCGATGGCTAATTGCTTTTTTAATATTGGGTTCATAGTGTTTTCCTTATCTATTATGTATACTTTTTTATTTTTCATTTTATAGTAGACATTTTTCTAAAATTGTGTATAATATGTTTTACAAACAAATCAGGCTCACTTGCTGAGGGAAACATATCGGCTGTTCCGGGCACTCCCCTGATAAAAAAATAATCGTGAACGATTGCCGGTAACAAGGCTCTTGGATAATTCCAGGAGCTTCTGTTTTTCAAAGGAGAAATGATACACATATGAATCTTACCGATATTCAATTATGTGCGGATTTCTTCCATGTAAATTATTTGAAGACTTTTTATCTTGTCATTACCTATAATGAAAATAGCTTTATTCTCCTTGGTGAAAAGGCTAATTTTCCACATCTGATGGGTATTCAAAACAACACATACCGGTCACATGGTTATAACAGACCGCAGTATCTCTTCAATGACATCATCGGCAGAAATCCTATAAGCACATCCATTATTCCAAATCACATAGCTCCCAATTCCAAAATGTATAAAAAAGCTCTGAATTTTACCAAAAGCACGGATATATTTTGGAAAAACAGCGGACCGTTGACACTCAATTACAATCCATCCCTAAGCTCCACAAAACTCAATAATGTTGACATTCTTCTTACTGACATCAACACCGGCTATATGCTCGGCTGGGTATCCAACAACAAAATTTCCGTTAATGCCAATATTACCATGGAAAAGTATTGCATATGCACCTGGATAGACGAAAGTGCCGGTATTCAGCAAAGCAAAGAGAAGTACATGCCGCATCAGGATGTGGAACTCATTCGCTTTGTTTTTGCTTTTGACAACACCTCAAAACTTATCCGCAAGAAAGAATATATCTACGACCGTACACATAAAAAATCCATACTGGAATCCTGCGCAAGAAACAACTGCAATCTGTTAATAGATACCGCCAATGCCTGTCATTATAAAGAAATAGCTGTAACTGAAGGTATTCCTTGCAAAATAAACGGTGTCCAATTTTGATTTTCCTGTATAGATAGTGTCTACAGTGCCTTCCTTATATTTTCCACCAAAGTAATGTCTGCCGGCAGCCAGGCAACTTCGTTAAGCTGCTCCTTGGTAAGCCATTTTGCCGCCTCATGCTCCTTCAGAACAAGGTCCCCCTTCACGATGGTGCACCAGAAGCAGTCCATGGAAAGATGAAACGCAGGGTAATCGTATTCTACCGTTTCGATGAAATCTCCCACAGCTATTTCCGTATCCAGTTCTTCCATGATTTCCCGCTTTAATGCCTGCTCCGGAGTTTCCCCCTCTTCGATTTTTCCGCCAGGGAACTCCCAGCCGTCCTTCATTTCCCCATAGCCTCTCTGTGTGGCAAAAATAATAGGACTACCCTCTTTATTTACAGCCTTTATCACGGCCGCCACTACTCTGATTGTTTTCATTGTACTTTTTCCTCCGTTGTCGGTATATTACTTTGCAGATACCGCAGCAAATCCTCTCTCACCGCATGGTGCATTTTCATACGTAATTTTGCAATATCCCTCATTTTTCCGGTATTATCCTTTTTCTTTGCTGCCTTGACATCCATTACATCAAATTGTCCCATATAATAAAAGCCGGTTTCTGCATCACTTTTCTTCACAAAAAGATGTTTGCGTTTCGCTCGAACCACGTCCGCCACATAAGAGCTTTCGGTGCCTCGTCCCATCTGGGAATCCCAAAGAAATATCATGTTATCCTCAAAAGCATCCGCATAATCGGGTTTTCCGTCTATATAATTTTTTTCATCTGTACTTTCCTCTTTATGGTATGTAACAAAAATAAAGGTATCATGTACTATTTTTTCTTATTTTTCATCAAATACTTAGACCATTGTATTTGTATAGCAAAGAAAACTATCCCTGCCACAGCAATTGCCAGAAAGATTTTCCATCCCAACTCTAACCCTTCCATTGTAACTACCCATCCAACAAAACATACTATCGGACTCAGGTAACCAATATTAGTGGCCAATTTTACTAACACTCCACATTCATAACTTCTATTTTTTTCTCCTTCTTTCTCACATTTTTTTCTTGCCGATGCAATCAAAATATCACAAACAACCACCATTCCACATAAAACTATAAATTCCACTATAATTTTTAATGTAGACTCTTCCATAAATGCATTTGTATATATCAAAATTGTACTTGTCAAGAATGATACTAGACTATAAGCACTTGAATACTCCGTGTCTTTCAATGCATTTATATTTTTTTTGCGTTGATTTTCTTTTTCAACACCCATATTCTTGGCTAAATTTTTTGTTTGATTCATAGTTACCACCTTCCACTTATATAGGTGCTCCAAATAAGGAAACACCTATATGTACTTCTTTATACAATAAGCTCTTTAACCATTTCTTCCCATATCCTGGCTTAGACTATTGTTTTGTAAAGTCAATCCCCTTCAATATTATGCTTGCTCATTATGAAACACGTTCCCGCTCAGCCTTAATCAAACTTTATCTCTTCTTCTGCTCTTGCATAAATATCAAGCTGATTCTGAACATCTATACGATTAACCAGCCATCCCTTAGCTTCGCACATTTTAACAAAGTCCTCTATTCTGTTTTCCCATACATTTCTTTAAGTATGATTACAAGACCAAATTGCAATGGTCTTCTATTTTTCGTCGTTACTCATTCTTTAGTTATAACTTCCATTCCCCACATACCCGCATCATAGGATTTTGGGGGAACTCTTCTATCTTTTACTTTCTCACATATACGCTCAACATTATCCCATTTCCTAAATACATTTCTTGCATCTTCCTCATACATAACCTGACCTTCCTCGGTCTATTTATTATCGTCAATAGCTTTTATTTTGGTCTTAATAGTTCCATTCTTTTTTTCAGTTATTACACGACCAAAGTGTATGTCCATCTCAGTTCCTGTATAATCTACTCCCTGATTTCGATCACAGTATGGGAAATAGCACAATACTGCCTTAGCATAATACGGATGTTTTCCATTTACTGCAGGAACCGGCAATGTAGAGTTATATGTCTCATCCAGTGTTTCTGCGTGTTTTCCGAAACGATAGCAGTTCGCTATGCGTACCTATTCAATCAGCCGCTCGATGTTCTCATTCAGGGTATCCAGCTGCCCCTGCATCATAAGAACGATGGTGATCAGCTCCTCCCAGCTGCAGTTAGATTGTCTATTCTTACTATTATAAATTGAAATGCCGGTTATCTGAAAATCATCAATTCCACATTTCAAATCTCCCCTACACTTCAGCATAAACCACTGGCTTGTAAATTCGTCAGTATCATAATGGCAATCAGCTTCTCGAACATCAAATTCTGCATCAATAGCAACTTCAAATTCAATCTCCGAACCCGGGAGATCATTGTCAGATACAAATTTTACAGTAACGTCCGACAGTTCAATTCCGCATATTTTATTAACTTGATAAAGCCTCAGATTAAGATTATCTGAGTTCGTCTCCACATAATCATTTATAGCTGCAAACAGTTCATTATAAAATCTATCTGCAACATAACTTGTAAATGAATGCTGTCGAGTCATTTACAGCATCCCCCTCCAATTAACCAAGCGGGTTGAAGTTACCACTATCCATCTGCTGTAATTTTACTTTTCCATCCTCAGCAAATGCATCAGTGTTAGTCTTCTCTCTGAAATACAATTTGTGTTCATCGCAAGTAAAGAACTCCGCTCTGGTAACTCCAAATGAAACAATGAATTTCGCAATTGTATCTTCCACAAATTTTTTGTCAAATTTTGTCTGTGTTGATATTGCTTTTGCCCAAAACTCCGGTAGCAAAATTAACATATACTTTAAGCCAGCCATTTTTACTGCAGCACCAGCATCCTTCTGGCTGGATTTTGTAAAGGTAAATCCAACAACCTTTTCCCACGCAGATAAATATGTACAAATAAGCTTACATAGATCGTCATCTGATAATCTTTGGTTTCCAACAGATATATTTTCAATCTTGGCCTTGTCTAACGCCTTCATAACTTCGCTTGCTTTTACACCGTTCTTTATCTTCTCAGCACTCATTATAATGTGTCCACCAAGAGGATATTCATTGCTGAGCTTCGTAACCAAACCGTAATACTTCTTTTCATCATTAGACAACATATTAAGCTTGCTTCTAAACCACATTAAAAGATTTCCGCTAACCTTTTCCTGCTTTTCATTACAACTGATAAAGATTCTTCTTCGCTCATCAAGAGTAGGTAATATATAAAGCGTAAATCCAATCTCATACGCTGTTGCATTCTGCAGAGTACAAATATCCGCCTTGAATGAATATAATCTATGCTGACCGTCCATAACATCAATCGCATTGGTAAACTTAGAATACTCTGAATCTGTTTCAGGAAATTCAATATAATAAATCCCTGGCATTTCATCGCATTCATGAATTTCAAATCGTTGATCTTTGGTAGCAATTGTCAAAGTATTCGGCAAAATCCCTTTATCACCATCAACATAATTGGCTATGCTTTTAACTCTTTTTTCATTTAATGGTCTCTGAGCATCTTGTACAGCACTCATCTCTATCTTCTCTGCGACCTTTACAAGACTCCTCGGATCAATTTTACCTATATAGCATTCAGTCCCATATTGGGTTATTTTTTGCAAGTAAATTTTTTTCATGACATCATCCTCCTTATTTCAGACCTACCATTCTAAGAAATATGTAATTTGTACTCGCTTTTTTTTCTTCATTACACTTTTCACACAAATCCTGGAAATTGTCATCCAGCTCATCTCCGACTAAATCCCACGGAATAATATGATCCACATGAATTTTTGACCAATTATCTCCCAAATCGCACTTGCAAATTACACATTTACCTTTTTGTTTCTTAAACAATTCTTTTTTTACCTCAAATGGTATTCCATTTCTGGAATTCTTCTTTCTCAAATGAGCCTTCATCCATGTAGATATGATTTGAGTGTATTTATCATCCGGAGCGTGTCCGGTTTCTTTCTCAACAATACTTTTAGTTGTAATGCTTTCATTGTAGCTTTCCTTGTACAATTGAAGTATTCTGGCCTTGAATTTAATATCGGAATCCATTTTTTTGCAGATATCACCAAACTGTTTTAACCAAAATGCTTTTTCATACTCTTCAGATACGGCTTCACTCTTCATTAGTTCCGATAACAAAGTCATCAAAATCCTCCTTTCCAAATTTCAGATCATATATCGTCTCTTCAATAACCCGAATACATTCATCTGTATTCTTCTTTATCTTATTTCCCCAGAAACGAATTACAGTCCACCCCATAAAAAGAAGCTTCTTATTAATTTCATCGTCCCGCTCAAGGTTCCTTGAAATCTTCTTGATCCAAAATTCACTATTATTGCTTTTCTCAAGGTGTGGCTCAAGCACTTCCCAGTCTTTACCGTGAAAAAATTCGCCATCACAAAAAATAGCTATTTTGTACTTAGTCAAAACAATATCCGGTTTGCCAGGCAGCTCCTTATAATTCTTTCTATAGCGATACCCTTTATTCCACAACGCTTTTCGTAGTAAAACCTCAATCCTAGTATCATAAGATTTTATGTGCTGCATGTTCTTGCGGCGTTGTTCCGGTGTTAATACATCAGCCATGTTATTACCTACTCAATACCATAAAAACTCAGCAATATCTCCACAGTAAGCTTTACACCACTCTTCATCTGAGTAAGCCCTGCCATCTCAAGTTCACCTTTTCTCTGATCCCATAATTGACGCAAAATGTGCTCTATATCAGCCCCATAATGAATCATATTATGGCAATGACTGCATAAAGAAACTATATTTGCTTCTACATCCAAAGAGTATTCAAATTGGCTATCATACTGTAAAGGAATAAGATGATGTGGCTCTGTATATGGTAATTTATTCTTCTTTCTCAAAAATGTCTTATGGTCTCCAACTTCACACTTGAATCCTGCACGAATAAGCGCATTTTCTGCTTTCTGCCTATTTCTGGCTGGCACCATTCGCCCCTTGCTTTCTTTCTCTGGAGCTTTCTCCTCTGGAACCGGATTATATTCTGGCAAATCCTCCGGAATATCTATTTCTGCAAGTCCAGATATAAGGCTGGCATCTGCCTCTGCATTTGCTTCAATGTCTTCCGCATCCATATCGATACTTACTCGCCATGTTTCAGTTTTTCTAAGAACAAACGGAACAACTGATGCATCAAGCTCAAAATATTTTTTATTTTCACTTATGGCTACGTCATTAAAATACAGCTCATAATCATCAGCATTTTGTAAAATTCTCAAAGTGCCATCTATGCCCAAATAATGCACTTTCATCTCGAATTCATTAGCGGATAATCTTTTCACAGTCCCATCTGTTATGTTCTTCGTAAGAACCTCAATAAGTTGTTCAAAATTCAAAATATCTACTGTCGTTTTCGATTTTCCCGCAAAGAAAACTGAACTGAGGCGTCGCACATACTCTATAAAGTAATCTTTTCTTTCCTCTACATCAATTCTATCAAGCACTAAAATATCTCCCGGCTGAAGACTATGCTTACTGGCATATCGCCCGATAGGTGTTATTCTGTCATTTGGTGTTGTACCATTAGATGTATAATCCTGATAATGTATATTGAAAACTTCTTGATCTGTTCTATCAGTAAACCCCCGATCTGTACCAGGAGTGCCAAAGAACTCTCTTAATGCTTTTTGATCGGCTTTCGTAACAACAAGACCTCCATGAGATCCTGATTGTGCTAAATCAGTTTTATTTAGAATCTTTGATATTGTTACTCTCATTAGTTTTCCCCCTTAAGTATACTGACTAATCATATCAGCCAGCTTAGATATTTCATCCATATCAGCCCTGACCCCAATTTTCATCATATGTTTAACATCAAGCAATATGCCCTGCACCCGTTCATATAACTTATCATTTTTCTTCCAATTACCACTAGCGGTGCCAATTCTCTGAGCATATCCTGAGCAACCTGATTTCGCACTATCGAATGGCATTAAAAATGCATTATATACCTTGTATTTGTCCCCATGTAATTTCTTGAATTTATCTTGTTCAGCAATATATTCACCATACGTTATTTGTTTGTTTATATCCGTGGATTTAGGTAAAAATGCCGGGTTACGATATTGGCCATATTTATAGTATTTTGCATCCAGCACATAGATGTCTCCATCATATATCATTATAGAATCTGGACGAAGACTCGAATTATCAACATTCTCTACAACATCAAATTCAATCCCATCTATATTCCATGTAGTCTTGGGATAATAATTTTCCTTACCCTTTATCCCAAATACTCTATCAATGAGATTTTCCCATACGTATTCAAATCTATATGTTCCATACTTATAATCATGTGCCGCATTCTTGTCACCGCGATATTCAATAATAGCCATCATGCTTCTTAAGAGAAGCTTGTTTTTATCATTGTACGTATGAAGAAGTTTTTCTTTAACTACACTTCTGAACATCTTTTTATTGAATTTAATTCGTGGTTCTTTAGGCAAAATCGCCGTAAACAGCCATCCAACTTTTGCAAAAGCATCATATACACAATACTCGTGAATTAGTGTGATAAGTTCGTTTTCACTGACCGTGTTTTTTTTAGTTATAAAATCAAGATAGAATACATCTGTATCTTGCACATAGGGTCTTTGAGTCTTTATGGTTCTATTCCAGTCAATTTTTCCTTTCTTAGAAATGTGATATTGAACCTCATTCTCCTTGTAATAACCACGGGCATAAAAATCATAAATAACATTCAGATATGCCTGAAACGGAAACGAGTCACAACCATATTCCAAGGAATTATCTACAATCTCTGAATCTCTTCGTCCCGTAGTTGCCGCAATAGTGCTCATTAATAACAATATATCTTTTCTTAGTTCCTTGTCATTATCAGCCAAGCGAAAACCAAGCGGGAAATGAACCGAAAACGAATTATCTTCACATTGAATACCTACAAATGTATCCGCATCAATATTCGTATTAATTTTGCACTTATCCCGAATAGAGAATTCTGCCATATGAAACACCTTCTTTACTCTTCAGATTTTTCCGCCATCATAGTATCGAGCATCTTCTTATAAACTTCCTTTCTTAAAACAGCCTGAAGCTTGTCTGATTCACTCTGTTCATAAGTCTCTATAACCATTTCCAGTGACTTAAATTTTTCATCAAATACAGCTTCTTTATCCATTTTAAATGCGTCATCCCAAAGATATTTGAGGACCTTTTCAGGGAATTTTTTCACACATAGCTCATTTAGTCTTACAAAATAAGCTCCAAGTCTCTTGTCCTCTGAGCCTGCCAAATCAACGCTCACATCAACAACCATATCGTTAATAACCGTTGCAAATGCACCCCATTCTATTACCGAACCTTCTATTTTGCTAAATGAATGTCCTGCTTTCATTACATCATTTCTAATATGCTGCATATTCCATCTTCTTTGGAATGCGGTATCGAGGGTAAAGACATTCTGATCCGCAGTATTCATCGTAGCCAGTATCCACATATTGGACGGAATTCTGATTTCCCTATCTTCATCCCCAAACACTTCAGCAGCAATCTCAAAATTTGTTATTCCATATTCACTTTCTCCGTATTCGCTTTCACTATATTTGTGGGAGCCGGCTTCTTTTCTATCAAGGAGCTGGAATATTTCACCAAATATTGCCGGAGCATTTCCTCGGTTTATTTCCTCAACCACAAGATAATATTTCTTACCAGGATTATCCCATGCCTTCTTCAATAGCTTGGTAAATGGACCTGGTGTAAAAACATATTTCAATTGTCCTTCCATCACCTTAGGCAATATTTGTCCAACAAAATCCGAATATGTATAGTCAGGATGAAATACAACTCTCTCCATTCTGCCTGCGTCATCACAATAATTCTGCTTTATTGTATGACTCTTTCCAACGCCTGGAACACCATACAGCAATATATTTTCGCCGCCAGTAATTCTTGGTTCAGAGTCTGTCTTTTCTGTTTTAGACTCTTCACCAATTTCCAGACTTATCATTCTCTTTAACACCAAATTAAAGATATGCTCATCTATCTTAACCAGATTTATATCCTCTGGATTTCCATCCAACTGGAGTCCTATAAGTGATGCACCATCAGCAACTTCTATAATCTTTTTAAACTTTTTATTACTGGTTACTTCAAGCATAACATTAACTGACCCAACTGGATTTCTCCTATAAATCAGAATCTGGTCTCCTTCGCTCAAAATATCTATATTAGCTTCAGCGTTACCCGACATTGTATAGTTAAACAGTATTTCTTTTGATGCTTCTAACATCGAAAATGCATTCACAAAAGAATCTACACTTAATATATAATGGCTCTTCATCCTTATTCCTCCGTTTCAAAAACATATTTCTTCCACCCATAGAAGCTAGTGATTTTTATCCTTTTCTTCTCAAAAGATATCAAGCCAATATCTTTCCCGGAATAGGACTCCAACAGACTTTTTCCATTTATTGATATATCGTAAAAGTCAGTTGTATCTGGAGAATCATTTCTTTTTTTTGCAGAACACAGAAAATCTATTGAAAAATCATCTTCTGTCTGTTCGCTCCAGGATTTTGCCATGTTTAACCGATCTGGAGTAAGAATTTCAAATCCGGACTTTGCTTTTTGAAACACGAGATTTTCTGGATGTTTTACAACCCTTATGATATAATTGGAGCCTTCGTAGCCACTTCGTCTCTCAAATACAATTTCATCTCCAGCCGACAAATCTCTAGATCTATAATATTGTCCCAATCCGACAATCCTCTTTTCTCTCCCAACCGTGTTCCTTGCAACAACAGTTTCTGTATTATCTGCATCGTGGAATTCAATAGGTTCATTTGTCTTAGTGAATATATCCGTTATATCCAATTCATTGGGTATAAGAACATAAGTATCATGCGTTCCGCCTTTCCCCAATTCAGTATTATTTAATTGTTTCACAAGCTGAACTATTTTCACACCATCACCTCATCACTCTAAATACTTTTTAATAACTTCTGCGATTCCATGCGCCATCATCGGAGGCACCGCATTTCCTACCTGCATATATGTCTTCAAATAGGCTCCCCAAAACAAATAGTCATCAGGGAACGATTGCACTCTTGCCGCCTCTCTAGGAGTCAAAGCTCTTATCTGAGACGGGTGAATATGTGAATGGCAATCCATCCTTAAATGTGCAGTAATCGTTCGACAAGGTCTGTCTGCATGTAGTTTATAATACTTGTCCTTAAAACAATGATTTCTGTTCGCATATGGCATAATATCAGCAATTTTTTCATCAGTTGCATCATCGCCCGGATTAAGTCGTCTGTATATCTCATAATTCACATCACTAACGTATCGAGCCTTATGATTATATGTAAACGGTATTTCTCTCCCCATATTTATAAGACTCAGATAATCATTGTTTGTATATAAATTAACGTCTATCTTCTTCCCAGTAGTTTCACTATCTACTTCGTTCATATTCTTTATTCTCGGAGCATCCAATGGTTTTATCTCATCAAGAGCATCCTGCAAAATAAACGTTCTATGGTTATTGCAATTTCTGGTTATCTGCTCAAAAATCATCTCCGGCGTAACGCTCTTTTCATCCATAACATCATTTCTGACGGCAATATATATCAAGCGTTCTCTGCTTTGTGCAACGGAAAAGTTTTCTGAATTGATTATCTGGTATTTAACTTTATAAGAATATACTTTTCCTTTTCTTTCGATTCGCAGGCTCTCATAGTCTTCGACAACCTGATCCGCTACTTTAAGCATTCCCTTAACATTTTCCATTACTACAAATTTAGGGCATATTTTTTCTACTGCTTGAACAAAGTATTTATAAAGCCTATTTCTCGGATCATCAATTACCCTCTGTCTGTTTGCCTCGCTAAATCCCTGGCATGGAGGACCACCAACCACTATATCAATATCTTCATCAATATAATCATCTATATGATCTACTATCTGTTTTATATCACCTTGTATGAGTTTTTCAGATGGAAGTTCTGGATGGTTATATTTATATGTCTGAATGCAAACGTCTTCTATATCATTGGCCAGTTTTACATTAAACCCAGATTGTAAAAATCCAAGGCTTAATCCTCCGGCACCACAAAAGAAATCAACCAACGTAAGCTGATGAATTTCTGATGATTTTCTTTGCATTTCTTTACGCTTTGAGTTTGACAGCTTATTCAAAAGGCCATCCATATCTTTTTCATGCTCAACTGCAAAATTTACAGCTTTGACAAATTCTCCATACTTATCACCCAGCAGTTTTTTCAGTTCAGGCAATTCACTCTCATCAGTAATCACTCCAATGTTAACAAACTCGCCAATATTACAGCTTTTATCATCAGCTGCAAACTCAATACCTTGTTTCTCGCAATACACTTCAACAAGGCGTATGTAGACATTTATCTGCTCTGTGAAGAAACTTTGTGCAGTTTTATCCTTTAGTTTTGTAACTGATGTAAAAATCATTTCTTCTCGTCCCTTCTCTCCAAGTCCTCAAGCTTGTCCCTCATTCCACTGGCAATCGCCTCTGCAAGTAATGGTGGCACAGCATTTCCTATCTGCTTGAACTGTTCTGTTCTTGGACCTTCAAATACAAAGTCATCCGGAAAAGACTGAATTCTTGCAGCTTCTCTAACAGTAAATGTTCTGCCTTGTGTATAATCCGGATGAATAAACTGATTACCATCCTTATAAAGATGCGCAATTATAGTTTTAGAGGGCAAATCCCACCACTGAACGGTATAGCTGTTTCCAAACACTCTGGCTTTTTCATGTCGTAAATCTTCTCTTTTCTCAAGCATTTCCTGAAATGTCCAATGATTTTGAGCCATCGCTGTGTACCTTGCAACATCCATATCATTGTGATTCCTTGCAACATGATCCATTAGTTCTCCCAGATTCTTTGATCCGATTTTCTGAAGGAATTCATTATTCATAGAGTATGTAAAAGGAACTCTTGACTGTCCTTCTCCTGGCCTTAATCGTGGCAATTCCTCAATCGCATCCTTGACAGTCACATATTTTTTTAAACCCTTTCTTTCTTTTCCAGACATCTCAGGGTCATAATGAGTCTTAATAATTGATGCGTACATTTCTTCTGGTTCGATATCAATATCATTACGAACTCCGATAATAATTACTCTTTTTCTAATCTGTGGTACTCCATAATTTGCAGAGTTCAACACATTCATTTTGGGATCAAACTTCACTTTATAGTTTTCTCCCAGAGCTGCTACTATCTTATTAATGATATGCTCGCCATTTATTTTAGCTGTCAACATTCCAGTCACGTTCTCAAAAACAAAAAATTTAGGCTTATAATGATTAAGAACTTTAACATAGCTTTCAAACAAATAATTTCTTGGATCATCCTGCATTGCATTATCATCTTTAGCTCTTCCAAGACTTGAATACGCCTGACAAGGAGGACCTCCTATAATCACATCCACTTCCTGCCCCTTAACCGCTTTCTCAATGCATTCAATGACATCTTCTCTAGTAATATCAAGTTCTAACACAGCTTCATCAGCATCTGTGTAACCATAATATTTCATTCTAGTTCTAAGAGTTTCGCATGCTGTTGGATTTATCTCAACATGAGCCAAAGCGTTATAGCCCTGCTTATAAAATCCCTCACTTAATCCACCGCATCCGGCAAATAAATCTATAAAATTATATTTTTTAATATCAGACATCTTACTGATCTCCTTCTTTTTCAATTTCCATTATGTCACTTGTATCACAATCAAGTGCTTCACATATTCTTACCAAAATTGAAGTATTTATATTTTCATTCTTCCCTAACTTTGCCATAGATGCCGAGCTGATTCCCGCAAGTTCGCATAAATCTTTCTTTTTCAAATCCCTGTCAATCAACAATTTCCATAATTTCTTGTATGAAATATGCATACCTATCCTCCATTGCTTAAATTCATACCGTACCACTTTTCCACTGTCCATTATAGTTCTTACACAGACATATTTCAAGCAGAATCTTTGCGTTTGCAAATTTTATATTTTAGGGTAAGTAATTATTCTTTTTGGGTAACCGTAAAGTGAATTTCAAAATTCCAGTTTTTTGAATCCCCAAATGGGGCAAATCTGGAATTTACTCTTGCACATAGTTTTTGATACAATTCCACATGGTTATCTGTCTGTTGGAAAGGATTACCATATGAACGAACATAATCAAAAAACATTTACCCCTATCCAACAAGACATATATTGAACAGGAACTGTTACAGAAAAGCACCTTTTCTTCAATAGGATATGTCTTGCACAAAGACCCATCAACCATTTCTAAGGAAGTGAAACGTTATTCTAAAACTGTTCCTGCTAAGTACAGCTACAAATGCAATCTCTGCAAGCATTACAAAGACTGTGACTTAAGGAACAAAGAACTGAAATGTCCTCGTTATTCAATTCATCACTCTTTTTATTGCAAGAAATGTTGCCGAAGAACCGTCATTGATTATTGTCCTTATTTTCTGCCTTACAAATGCAACAAAATCTACAAACCACCATATGTTTGTAATTACTGTGAGGACTACAAATCTTGCCCTTTATCCGAAGATATAAAGTCCCATCAATCTGCATATAGACATAAGGCAATTATCTTCCGGGCAGAGTTCTCCCGTCTGTCTTTGTCTATATTCATATTAAGTTTAAATTCGATACCGTCCTTATCCTTAACCGCCCTGAAAATTGGTCAAAAAAGGACTAAGTCTGAAAAGCCATCACTTTAAGCGGCTTCTTGACTTAGACCTATTATTTCATAATCATCCAAAACAATGCAATCAAAGGCATCCGGTTTATATTCCATAAGATGTTCATCCTTATTGAGAGTCTGAACCGTTGCGAAAATATAGTCTTTATTATAGTCGTGGTATCCCGCTCCTACCAAACCCATAGATACGGTGTTTGCGAATACCTTTTCGTAAGATTTCTTAGTCTGCCTTGCCAACTGTCCTCTGTGCACCAGAAAAAGAACTCTCTTAAAGCCTAATTCCCTCATAGCAAAAGCGGATGCATAGGTTTTTCCGGTACCGGTTGCTGAAATTAAAAGAGCCCTCTTTTCTCCCGACTCCAGTATCTTACGCAAATTAGAAATAAATCCCACCTGCATACTGTTTGGCTGCAACTTATATTTTTCTAAGGAAGTAACCTGTTCCAGCTTGGCAATCTCACGCTGACGTTTAATAATATTATATTTTTCTTTATAATTTTCATAAAAAGTATCAAATTCTAAAGCATACGACGAATGCCATAAATCATCAAAGTCCTTTATAATCTCTCCGGCGACTTCTCCCTACTCTGTTGATATAATTTTGGTATTCCATTCCTTGTTTGTGGTAAGAGCAGATTTCGTCATATTGGAGCTGCCTATAATAATCCGATAAATCTCTTCCTTCTTAAAAATGTATCCCTTAGTATGGAACCCTTCCTCCGCACTCTCTACATCGTACATTTTTAAGGTAATATTTTGAAGTGCATGCAGCTTTTCCAGTGCCTTAGGCTCACTGAAATTCAAATAATTAGTGCTAAAATCCCCATCGTAATTCTTCCGTTGCATTCATCTTTCTACCCCATACCTTGTATCTCATGTGACTATAATTCTATCGAAAATTTCCCTGCGTAAACATCTTTTTTTATTCTAACATTTCTTTGACTGTGGTACAATGCTCTTAATAACATTCCTTGCAAACAGGATGTCTGCTGCGGCAGGCAAAGAAAGGCGGATATTATGGCAAATCCTTACTTACCGAATTGGGAATATATACCGGACGGAGAACCGCGCATTTTCGGCAACAGAGTGTATGTGTACGGTTCGCACGACCAGGCCGGCTCACAGGATTTCTGCGACTATGTGCTGAAATGCTGGAGTGCGCCGTTGGATAACCTAAATCACTGGACCTGTCACGGAGATATTTTTCACACAAAAGCCGACCGTGACCATGCCTCCGATATTGACTGGAATGCAGAAAATACAAGACTTTATGCGCCGGATGTGGTGGAAAAGGACGGCAAATATTATCTGTATGCTTATATCGTAAATGCCAAAGGCTGTGTTGCTGTGAGCGACAGACCGGAAGGTCCTTTTGAGCTGATTGCCCCTTACAAATACACCATTTCCGATGAAATCTGCTGCAACGGCTGGTTCATTGACCCCGGTGTTTTAGTGGACGATGACGGAAGAGTTTACATATATTGCGGATTTGAGCGCTCTTTTCTGGCGGAAATCAACGGGGACAACATGTACGAAGTGCTGGACAACACCTGTATCGAGCACTTTATTCCCTGTGAGTCCACGGCGGACGGTGGGTTTGATGAAACTGACAAGCTGTTTTTTGAAGCCTGCTCGCCCCGAAAAATCGGCGATACCTACTACATGATTTATTCTCCCAAACGCGGCAGCCGACTGGCATATGCCACATCAAAGTCCCCTACCGGTCCTTTTACTTACCGGGGCTATATTGTTGATAACGGGGTGGATTATCCGGGTGGAAACAATCACGGTTCCGTAGCCTGCATCAATGGCCAGTGGTATATTTTCTACCACCGCATGACTAACGGCACCATTGCGTCCCGACGCAGCTGCGTGGAAAAAATCGCCATTCTTCCCGACGGCACCATTCCTCCCGTAGAAATGACCTCCCTCGGCTTTGAAGATAGCTTAAATCCTTATGAAGTCACACCCGCAGACATTGCCTGCGTCTTAAAGGGCGGTGCTTTTGTTACCGAGAAGAATGTATTTGACAGAGTTGTCACAAATATTCAGGACGGCTGTGTCATAGGCTATAAATACTATGATTTCGGTGATGACTTTGGCAGCATGACCATGGAATTTTCTGCTAAAATCCTGGGGATGGGCTGCGATGCCGTAATGCACATACTGATTGACGGGGAAGACGGTGAAGAAATCGGTTGCTGCCGGATTGGACATGACAGTTCTGCCATTCACACGATTGTAAAAAGTGTAACGGGCCGGCATGCCGTATTTTTCAAAATCACCACGGAATACGTGGGCTGGATGGGTGAAATGTTCCGGGGCAGGAACTTATTTGAACTGTGCAGCTTTGTATTTTTGAAATAAAACTTAAAATATAAGAGAAAATATTTTACTTTGCAGCTTTCCTTTTAGGCTGCGGAAGAGAGGAAACATGTACTCCGTATGTATCATTGCCGGATTGGTCTGCGTTGCTCTTGTGCTTACCGTCCTGACCAATCCATCCATAAATATAGGAAAATACCATATCCGCATTTTTTACTGGACGGCTCCGGTGCTTGGCAGCATTGCCCTTTTGCTTTTCCGCCTGCTGCCTCTTCCGGTCATGTGGGAAGGGCTGACTTCTTCCGGAAGCATCAACCCCTTGAAAATTCTGACACTTTTCATCTCCATGACCACACTTTCCATTTATCTGGATGAGGTTGGCTTTTTCTCCTACATTGCGGGTATTTCCTTAAAATTTGCCAAAACCAGCCAGCTCCGGCTGTTCTGTGTTCTGTTTCTGCTGGTTTCCGTGCTGACGGTGTTTACCAGCAACGACATTATTATTTTAACCTTTACGCCTTTTATCTGCTATTTTTCCAAAAAAGCGGAAATTGACCCCATGCCGTATCTGTTCGGTGAGTTTGTTGCCGCCAACACCTGGAGCATGATGTTAATCATCGGCAACCCTACCAATATTTACCTGGCTACGGCAAACGGCATCGGCTTTGGTGCGTATACGGCTCACATGCTGCTTCCCACACTTTTTTCCGGCGTAGCAGCTTTTCTTCTGTTACTGATGATTTTCCGAAAACCGCTGTCTCAGCCTATTTCCATAAAGGAAGAAAAAACGGCAATCCGTGACAAAGGGCTGGTCATCATCGGCTTGCTGCACCTTGTTCTCTGCACCATTCTGTTGATTTTATCCTCCTACATCGGGCTGGAAATGTGGTACATCACCTTAGGCTTTGCCGTGAGCCTGTTTCTTTGTGTTACCATTTATAAAAAGAAAAAAGGTGTGAAAGAGCGTGTTCTCCTTCACACCATCATGCGTGCTCCCTGGGAGCTGATTCCCTTCGTACTGTCCATGTTCCTTCTGGTTTTAACCCTTGACCGCTATCAGGTAACGACCATAATCAGCGACTTTTTCGGCACGGACCATCTTGTCTGGAAGTACGGCATTGCTTCCTTTTTAGCTGCCAATGTCATGAATAACATTCCCATGTCCGTGGCATTCAGCTCCATTGTCAGCCACCTGCCGGAAGCCGACCGCCTGCCTGCGGCATATGCCAGCATCATCGGCTCCAACATTGGCGCCTATTTCACGCCGCTCGGCGCCCTTGCCGGGATTATGTGGTCCGGCATCTTAAACAAAATGGGCATTCCCTTTTCCTTCCGCAAATACATCAGCTACGGCATCCGTATTTCCATACCGGTGCTGATTGCCGCTCTATTGGGATTATTGATTTATTTCTAAGAGAGCGAAATTGCCAGTTCTTCGGCTAATTTTTCCAATTCTGCCTTATTCTGCTCATTCATGGCGGAGCGGATGCATACCTTCGTTTCGGCAAAGGTAATGTCCTTGCTCTTTTCTAACATGCCCGTTATGATTTTTTCTGTCAGGGGCGCCCAGGTTCCGTTCTCAACAACCGCAACCTTACGGTTCTGGTAACTGCGCTCGGTCAGCCCCTCGATGTAGGCACGCATGCAGGGGAAGAGGTCGCCGTTATAGGTAATTCCCGCCAGCACCAGTCTGTCATAACGGAACGCATCCGCTATGGCTTCTGCTTTGTCGCATCTTGCCAAATCGTACAGAACCGTTTTCTGTCCTTTCTCCGCCAGTTTTACCGCCAGATATTCGGCAGCCTTACGGGTATTTCCATAAACGGACGCATAGGCAATCACAACGCCTGCCTCTTCCGGCTGATAGGAAGACCACTTATCATATTTTTCCAGATAAAATCCCAGATTATCTTTTAATACCGGGCCATGCAGGGAGCAGATTGTCCGGATATCCAGTGTGGCCGCCTTTTTTAAGACCGCCTGCACCTGTGCGCCGTATTTTCCCACAATCCCGATATAATAACGTCTGGCTTCGTCCGTCCAGTCCTCTTCCACATCCAGAGCTCCGAATTTTCCGAATCCGTCTGCCGCAAAAAGAATTTTTTCTGCGGACTCATACGTCATCATAACCTCCGGCCAGTGCACCATGGGCGCATACACAAAGTGCAGGGTGTGTTCTCCAAGTTCCAGTGTTCCGCCGTTTGCCGCTACAAGTTTCTTTTCTATGCCTGCCCTGGCAAAATATTCCGGGAAAAACTGCTCCATAAACTTGAAGCCCATAGCCGTGGAAACCACCGTTACCTCCGGGTATTTTTCCAAAAATGCCGGTATACTGGCGGAATGGTCGGGCTCCATATGCTGGATAACCAGATAATCCGGTGTCTTTCCCGCCAATACTGTTTCCAGATTCTGCAGCCATTCTTCGCTGAAAGAGCCGTCAACCGTATCCATGACCGCTGTTTTTTCATCCATAATCACATAAGAATTGTATGCCATACCGTTCGGTACCCGGTACTGTCCTTCAAACAAATCCACCTGATGGTCATTCACTCCTACATATTTTACACTTGCACTGATTTCCATAGGTTTTCCTCCTGAGTTTCTTTTCTTTACTGTAAATGTAACGTAAACAGGGGCTCTTCGCAAGTGTTTTCCGCTATTGTTTTATGGAAGATTTGGGGATATAATTTTTCAAAGAACCGTGCTATAATACCTCTGCATTTACAGAAACATCACAGAAAGAAGATTTACCTATGAACAACTCTGACCATATATACAGCAATCTGGACCTTAAAAAGCTTCTCATTCCCATTATTGTGGAACAGCTCTTAAGCTGCCTGATGGGAACCGTGGACACCATGATGGTAAGTAACGTTGGCTCTGCCGCCATTTCCGCCGTATCCCTTGTGGACTCCATAAACGTGCTGGTTATCCAGGCGCTTTCTGCCCTGGCTGCCGGCGGCGCCATACTTTGTTCCCAGTATCTTGGAAGTCACAACGAAAAAAGCGCCAATCATGCTGCCCGGCAGGTATTACTGGTAATGGCCGTGCTCTCCACAGCCCTTTCCCTGCTCTGCCTGATTTTCCGTGTTCCCATGCTGCACTTTATTTTCGGAAAAGTAGAAGCCGACGTCATGGCAAACTCCCAGGCTTATTTTTTATTTACCCTGCTTTCCTTCCCGTTTATCGGTCTGTACGATGCAGGAGCTTCCATTATGAGAGCGCAGAACGACAGCCGCAGACCCATGATAATATCCGTCATTTCCAACTTTCTAAATATCGGCGGAAATGCTATACTTATCTTTGGGCTGAATATGGGCGTTGCCGGTGCTGCCATTTCCACTCTGATTTCCCGGATTTTCTGTGCCGTGGTCGTTATCTGGCAGCTTCGCGGAGACAAGGAACCCATTTCCGTCCGCAATTATCTGTCCATCCGGCCGGATTTTTCCTTAATTAAAAATATCCTGTATATCGGTATTCCTTCGGGCATTGAAAACAGTATGTTCCAGTTTGGAAAACTTGCCATTCAGTCTACGGTTTCTACGCTGGGTACCATCGCCATTGCCGCCCAGGCCATGACCAATATTCTGGAAATGCTAAACGGTGTGGCTGCCATGGGCATCGGCATCGGACTGATGACCGTTGTGGGACAATGTCTGGGAGCGGGCAGAAAAGACGAAGCCGTTTACTATATAAAGAAGCTTTCCTGGCTGGCGGAAATCGTCATTATTGCAAGCTGTCTCATTGTCCTTGCGCTCACGAAACCAATTACCATGCTCGGCGGTATGGAAGCGGAAAGTGCGAAACTTTGTTTCAACATGGTTATTTTCATCACGATTACCAAGCCTATTTCCTGGGTGCTTTCCTTTATCCCGGCATACGGCATGCGTGCCGCCGGAGATGTGAAATTTTCCATGATTACTTCCTGTTGTACCATGTGGCTCTGCCGTGTCAGCCTGTGCATTTACCTCTGCCGTGTCTGGGGCTTCGGTCCCATTGCCGTGTGGATTGGCATGTTCGCCGACTGGAGCCTGCGCGCCATTATCTTTACCATCCGGTTCCATTCCCGGAAATGGCTGGAGCATAAGGTAATTTAATATTCAATTAAATACATCAAGAAAAAGGAGAGAATGTTTATGTTAAAAGATGTTTACCAGAAGTACTATTTTGAGCAGAATTACAACTGCGCGGAGACCCTGCTCCGGGCTGCCAATGATTATTATGACCTGAAGCTTCACGACAGGGATATGATTATGGTCGGTGCTTACGGCGCCGGTATCCAGTGCGGAAACACCTGCGGTGCCGTGCTTGCCGCCGCTTCCGTCTTATCCATGAAGTACGTGGAAGCCAAGGCTCACGAAAGTGAGGACATCCGCCCCGTTGTCATGAAGCTGATGCGCAAATTCAATGCAAAATACGGCTCCACCTTGTGCAAGGACATTAAGCCCCAGTCCTTCAAGCCGGAATACCGCTGCAAAATGACCGTGGAAACGGCATGTGATATTTTGGAAGAAACGATTAAAGAGTATGAGGAAGAAAAGAAGGCATAAAATCCCTTTAGTTAAACAGAAAAATTGCCTACGGCACTCTGAGCTCCCCTAACCCCTCATGAATGAGGGGCGGGGGCTTTCCTTATTTCTCTTCGTAGTTATTCAACACGTACTGTAGCAACTCTAATGCAACTTCTTTTTTAACTCGCTTCTTTGATGATAATTCGGCTTCGAACGAGTCAGATAATCCGCTTCTATCGGAGCCTCCCAGCCACTGTCATTAAGGCAGTCTTCCATGTCTTCCGCAGTACTTGCTTTCATCGCAAAACATACTGCCTTAGACACACCTTCATATACCATAGCGGTTCCAATATTATCATGTACATAATTTACGGCACGCTCTTTTCTGATTCCAAAACGCTGAGCCTCGGCATATGCATCAATGTTAGCTCCAATAAAGATAAACTCCCAGCCATACTTTTTCTGCTGGCGCTTTACCATCTTCTGAACCTTATCATAGGAATACTGCCTGCTGGCATTCTCCATTCCGTCCGTAGTGATTACAAAGATGGTCTTTTCCGGCCGTTCTTCCGGTCTTGCATACTTATGAATGTTGCCGATATGATGGATTGCTCCACCTACAGCGTCAAGAAGAGCCGTACATCCGCGAACGTAATATTCTTTATCCGTCATCTTCTTAATCTTATCAATCGGAACTCTGTCATGCATCACTTCGCATCTATCATCAAACAGCACCGTAGATATATATGCTTTCTCACCGGTTTTTTTCTGCTTCTCCATCATAGAATTGAAACCACCGATTGTGTCCGCCTCAAGTCCTCCCATAGACCCGCTTCTATCCAAAATATAAACGATTTCTGTTAAACCTTTACTCATAATTCTCTACCTCCGTTATCTATTACTGGCCTCCCTGCAGTGAGGCATTTCCTTGTTGTGATGTAATAATAACCCATAAGTAAAGAAAAAAGGTCAACCCTGAGGCGACCTTTCAAAGTTATTGATTTGACAGCGGATCCAGACCGTAATCAAACAGTACAATATCAATTTTCAGCACATTATAGTCCTCATGTTCTATAAAGTATTCGACAATCTTATCCGTCTGCGATATCGGTGAGAGCGCATACCCGGCAATTCTAAGAAAGTCAATCGTCTCGTCAAGATTAAGTCGTAAACCCACAGCAAGTGCAAGCATCTTCTCCTTTGAAGGCTTTACCTGTCCCTTAAGCAGTTTTGAAAAATACTGCTTGGAAATATTCGCCGTAGCATATACTTCGGAGTTTTTTAGTCCCTTCTTATTGATAAGCTGCTGTAAATGCTTCTCAAAGGAATCTGTGTAGATTTCCTTTAATGCATCCTCTAAGGACGGTGTTTCAAAGGTGATTTCATCCTCATCCCTGATTTCATCCCTGTTTTCTCTTCGCAGAAATAATGGAATATGGATAGACTTTGATATAGAACCAACTCTGCTCTCCGGGTTATTTCCTTTCTCTCGCGAATGGCTGTCATCTCTGTATTCCTCTGCAAGAGCTGTCGCCACGTAGCCATCATCAACAAAACCGGCGACATCTTCTACCAGTTTACCGGAAATGGTTACATCCTCACTGCCAAATACAACAAGCGTAATTTCTATATCATTATCTTTCAGGAAATCTGTAAAAGTATCAACGGCAATCTGTATTCCCAGTTCCTTCGGGAACCCATAGGTACCGGTAGCAAGAAGCGGAAAAGCAATGGATTTACATCCGCAGTCTTTTGCCAGCTGCAAAGCTTTCTCGTAACAAGTGCGAAGACATGCTTCCTCTCCTTTGCTTCCATCCGTCCACCATGGACCACTTACATGAATAATATACTTTGCATCAAGAGCAAAGGCATCCGTGATTGCTGCTTCCCCCGGCATCAGAACACCTATCTTCTTGCGTGCTTCAAGAAGCTTATCCTTACCAGCCGCTTTATATATAGCAGAATCTACCCCACCACCAACGGCAACATTAGGATTTGCCGTATTCACAATGGCATCTGCTTTTACTTTTGTTATGTCATTTCTGATAATCTGAAAAGGCAAATCATCACCTCCAATTTCATAATAGTCTATCAACCGTTGTTCCAATTGTAAAATTATTTTTTATCTGCAAATATTTTTCTATCAATTTCGGCTGTATCAAAGGATATGTCCAGTTCTCAGGCAACTCGTCCATAATCACAACCTTCTCCATTTCACTATGTAATTCTTTGGCAAATTCTGTTATCTCTGCAAAACAAAGCAGTCCAAATGTTTCTTCACCAGTATCATTTACTCTAGTCTTACCTGTCACCGAATATACGCATATTGGTTTTATCTCAAATTTGATAGCTCCTGTTTCTTCCTGCAACTCTCTTTTAGCAGTTTCAAGAATATTTTCCCCAGCTTCTCTATGCCCTCCCGGCACTTCATATGTATCTCTTTCTTTATGCTTGCAAAATACCCACTTGCCGTTACTCTGTGAGATTACTACTGCAAATCTCAATAGTTCATCATTAACTGTATCATAGAATTTTACTTTCAACATATTTTCTCTCCATTTACATATCTATAATATTTCATTCTCAATAAAATCCGCAATACCATCTTCATCATTTGAACCAATTACAATATCAGCTCTCTCTTTCACTTCATCAATTGCATTCCCCATTGCAACACCTGTTCCACATAATTCAAGCATTCCGATATCTGCATAATCATCTCCAAATGCAATAATTGAATCTGTACTAAATCCACATACTTCCGTAATCTTTATAATTGCGTTTTCTTTCGTCACATTCTTTTTTGTGAACTTGTACCAAAATCCATCAGAGAAACGAATACAATCACAATCAGAGAGTCTATGAGCTAATTCATCTGCTTTATCTTGATTAAATATTTCAACACACATTTTCAATGAACATTCGTTAAAATCCGAAAAATCTGTATAAATACTATCTCCCCAGCTCTTATCCAACTTCTTAGGATCTATTTTATAATTCCAATAATGTGCATCTATTGTGTCTATCGTAATTTCGCAATCATTTCCACAAATATTTCTTGCCATGTCAATCATCACATTCGTTTCTTCTTCGGAAAATTCTGCCCTATAAATATATTCTGTTTTGTATTTTACCAATGCCCCTCCACTCGATATTAAAATATCGGGCATCAATTCATTTAAAAATACCAAAGAGTTTTGCTCACTTCTGGAGGTGGAAACACCTATCAATATATCATTTTCCCTGCATTTTTTTAGAGCTGATAATGTTCTTGTTGATATTGTTTTTTCACTCTGTAATAAAGTTCCGTCTAAATCAAGTAAAAGAAGTTTGCATTTCTTCATATCATTTTTTCCTTTTCATTCTTCTCAATAATTACATTTGCATCAATTACTCCGCCCACAAATAGAGCCAAACTAGAGCCATTTGATAAAACAAATGCCG
>OIYP01000113.1_pt1 | contig 57829 bp, 60 predicted proteins | sample 1588261 | NCBI WGS metagenome assembly OIYP01 (sample SAMN03283293) | human gut metagenome | biome: human-associated habitat; material: feces | host: Homo sapiens | place: Peru | collected 2012 | reverse complement strand
TTCTACGACTTTGCGCATCTTCCGCGTTAGCGAAACTTGAAATACATCAAGTATTCACTTCGTTTCGCTGCCTTGAAGCTGCGCAAAGTCCCAACGAAAATTTGCGAATACTACAAAGTAGTATTTTGTTTCGGTTTTTAGAGAACCCCAAAGCAAAGGAAGATGTATATGCAAAGGACAAGAAATGTTATGCCTTTTCTGCTCGGTCAGAAAAGTTCAGGGGCAAGCGGCAGACTTCCTATAGTTCTGCTGATGCTGCTGTTCTGTCTGGGCGAGCTTACTGGGGCGGTTTCAAGCTGTGTCAATACGGAAAATGATATCCTGCGCAGGTCGGCGGAGCTGTTTTTCCGCAACCGTGCAGGGTGTACATTCATCGAAACGCTTGTGAACTCGTTCTCCGGACCGTTCCTGCTGATGCTTGCGTGTCTGCTGCTCGGCTTCGGGTCGGTGTCGATGCCTGCGGAGCTGCTCGTTCCGTTTTTTCACGGACTTGGGACAGGCGTTATGCTTGCGGATATGAACGCTGCTTATGGCTTGAAAGGTACGCTCGTTTCAACGGTTTTCATACTGCCGTTTGCGGTGCTTTCGGCGTTTATCGTGCTTATTGCGGCGAGGGAAAGCTTTTCGATGTCCTTTCTTTCGGCGAAGCGCCTGCTCGGCTTGGACAAGTCGGACGCAGGCACGGTGAAGCTTTATCTTACGAAATTTCTTGTGCTGTTTGCGGCGCTCGGAGTGCTGTCGCTTGCAGACAGCCTTGTCACCTACTTTTTTGCAGGAATTTGGTCGGGATTTTTAGGTATTTAACAGGGAATATAAAAATTAAGGAGCTGTATTTATTTGTCACTTTTTGGATTAAACGATTATACTAAGGCTGGACCGGGCGTTGCGAAAAATGCACCCAAGAAAAAACCGTTCTTCGAGTTTTTTGAGCTTTATTTCCGCAAGTTCTGGAAGCTTCTGGAACTTAATCTGCTGACGGCGCTTTTCTGTATTCCCGTTGTAACGATAGGCCCTGCGATCGCGGGTATGACAAGAGTTCTGCGCAACTACCGACTTGAAAAGAACGCATTTATTTTCCATGATTTCTGGAAAGGCTTTTCGGGAAACCTCAAACAGTCGATACCGATCGGACTTCTCGATATACTTTTTGCTGTTTCGGCTTATGCTGCGCTTCAGGTATATCCTGCAATGTATAAAAGCTCGGGCAGCATCATCTATATTATCCTCTGCGTTATCTCGATAAGCTTTGCGCTTACGCTGCTGATGATGAATTTCTACATCTTCCCGATGATAGTTGCGACCGATCTCAGCCTTGCGAATATCATCAAGAATTCGTTTTTTCTCACCTGCGTTGGACTTAAAAAGAACATAATCACGCTGCTTATTGCAGTATTTATTGTGCTTTTGCTCGGTGTGATGATAGTTCTTCACCCGCTTTCGGTGATAATCATTCCGATATGGCCGATAAGCTTCCTCGGATTTCTTATAATGTTCAACTCCTATCCGCTTATCCAGAAGTATGTCATCGACCCTTACTATGAGGAAAGAGGAGAGAGCAATCCCGAATATGCTTACCTCGAACCGCTTGATGAAGAGGACGCTATTTTCACCGATATGGGCGGAAAGGAAGCTCCTGTAGCTTCGTCCAAGGAAAAGTCGGGCGGCTCCAAATCAAAGGGCAACAAGAAAATTTCCTGATATGACGAAAAAATTTGTCAAAACCCTTTACAAATGAAAAATAATATGGTATAATACTTTTTGCTGTGCTATGTGTGTACAGTGTATTTCCGTCTACTTGGAATACGGGTAACGCTCCGCCGGAGAATCGTACCTGCCGTATTCTATGTTTACGGGCAAATTTTTGAAAGAGGTGTATTTATTATGATGCGCAAAGAAGAAAAAGCTGCTGTAATCGAAGCAAACAAGAAGAGCGAACACGACACAGGTTCACCTGAGGTTCAGGTTGCTATCCTCACCAAGAGGATCAATGACCTTAACGCTCACCTTAAGGATCATCCGAACGACCACCACTCCAGAAGAGGTCTTCTTAAGATGGTTGGCCGCAGACGTAACCTTCTCAACTACCTTATGAAGAAGGATATCACAAGATACCGTGCTACTATCGAAAAGCTCGGAATCCGTAAGTAATTTTTTACCGAAGGCAGTTCGTAAAGGCTATGTCCTTTACGCTGCCTTTGGTGCGTTTTAATGAAAATCAAATCGTTAAGCAGTTGTTTAGCATTAAATTGTACCCGTTCGCTGAATGGGCAGAATTTATTGCTAAAGCTGCTGACGGTGGAAAATTAAATATTATATTTAACAGGAGGCAGTTCAAATGGCAATGTCCAAACTCAAGACTTTTGATAATTACAGAGTCTTCACAACAACATTCGCAGGCAGAGAACTCAAAGTCGAAACAGGCAAGACCTGTGAGCTTTCCAACGGTTCATGCTGGGTAACATACGGCGAAACAGTCGTTATGGCTAACGTTACCGCAAGCCCCAAGCCAAGAGAGGGCGTAGATTTCTTCCCCCTTTCCGTTGACTATGAGGAGCGTCTTTACTCCGTAGGCAGAATTCCCGGCTCTTTCACAAAGAGAGAGGGCAAGCCTTCCGATAAGGCTATCCTTACTTCAAGAGTAGTCGACAGACCTATCAGACCGCTCTTCCCCAAGGATATGAGAAACGATGTTTCCGTTGTTATGACAGTTCTCGCTGTTGACCCCGATTATTCCCCTGAGATCTGCGGAATGATCGCTACTTCCGTTGCTATCTCTATTTCCGATATTCCTTGGAACGGACCTATCGGCGGCATCTCCGTTGGTCTTGTTGACGGTGAGATCGTACTCAATCCTACACTCGAACAGAGAGCAAAGACAGACCTCAACCTCACAGTTGCAGGCACAGCCGAGAAGATCGTTATGATCGAAGCAGGCGCAAACGAAGTTCCCGATGATGTTATGCTCAAGGCTATCCTCACAGGTCACGAAGAGATCAAGAAGATCGTTGCTTTCATCAACGATATCAAGGCTCAGATCGGCAAGAAGAAGTTTGAATTCGAGTCAATGGAAGTTGACCACGACCTCTTTGACGCTATCGAAGAAATGGCTGCTGAGGACGTTAAGGTTGCTCTTGACACAGATGATAAAAATATCCGCGAGGAAAGACTTAATCCTATCAAGGACGCTATCCACGCTAAGTTTGATGAAGCTTATCCCGACAAGATCGCTATGATCGATGAGTGCATCTACAAGCTCCAGAAGAAGATCGTCCGCAACTGGCTCTATGAGGGCAAGCGTGTTGACGGCAGAGGTATCGATGAGATACGTCCTCTCGCTTCCGAAGTAGGCGTTCTTCCAAGAGTACACGGTTCGGGACTCTTCACAAGAGGTCAGACACAGGTACTCACGATCGCAACACTCGGACCTATCAGCGATTCACAGAAGATCGATGGTCTTGATGAAGAAGACAGCAAGCGTTATATGCACCACTACAACTTCCCGTCCTACTCCGTTGGCGAAACAAAGCCTTCAAGAGGACCGGGACGCCGTGAGATCGGTCACGGTGCGCTCGCTGAAAGAGCACTCGTTCCCGTACTTCCTTCCGTTGAAGAATTCCCGTATGCAATGCGCCTTGTTTCCGAAGTCCTTTCTTCCAACGGCTCAACATCGCAGGGTTCTATCTGCGGTTCCACACTCGCACTTATGGACGCAGGCGTTCCTATCAAAGCTCCCGTTGCAGGTATTTCCTGCGGTCTTATAACAAGAGATGACGGCAGCTTTATGACAATGGTAGATATCCAGGGTCTTGAGGACTTCTTCGGCGATATGGACTTCAAGGTTGGCGGTACTCACAAGGGTATCACAGCTATTCAGGTCGATATCAAGGTCGATGGTCTTACACCTGCTATCATCGAAGAAGCTTTCGCTAAGACACACAAGGCAAGAGATTATATCCTTGATGAAATTATGCTCAAGGCTATAGCTGAACCCCGTCCGACGGTCGGCAAGTATGCTCCTAAGATGCTCCAGACCAAAGTTCCGGTTGACAAGATCAGAGAAGTTATCGGTCAGGGCGGTAAGGTCATTCAGAAGATCTCCGCTGACTGCGGCGTAAAGATCGACATCAATGACGAGGGCAACGTATTTGTAAGCGGTGTTGATATGGACGGCGTTAAGAAGGCTATCCAGATCGTAAACACTATCGCAAATGACCCCGAAGTCGGCGCTATCTACAAGGGCAAAGTAGTTCGTATTATGAACTTCGGCGCATTCGTTGAGATTGCTCCCGGCAAGGACGGACTTGTTCATATCTCCAAGCTCGACAAGCAGAGAGTTGAAAAGGTAGAAGATGTTGTTTCTATCGGCGACGAGATCGTTGTTAAGGTAATGGAGATCGATAATCAGGGCAGGATCAACCTTTCAAGAAAGGACGCTCTTGCTGATATCGAAGCAAAGAAGAACGCTAACAACTAAAATAACAAATTTTCCCCTCCTATCATATAATAAGGAAAAAGCTGATATATCAGCGATTCCTTGATAGGGGGGGATTTTTTATGGAAAAAATTCAGCTTTTGTATGCATTATTTCTTTGTATCGGGGCAACAGTGCTGTTCATTCTCGGCGTTATATCGGAACGCTCGCAAAAAAGCATTACTCTGCACCTAATGATATTGCCGATAAGCAAAGAAACACAGAATATTGAGCTTATCGCACGGAATATCCTCACCAAAGCGGAAGAATATTCGGAAGAAACGCTTGTCTTGATCTATGATAAAGGCGCAAGTGATGAACAACTGCTTATTTTTGACAAAATTGCAGGAGAAAGCCTTGATTATGTGGTCGTGAAAGAATAGAAAACGCTGGTCGAGCTGAGCACAGCTCGCAAGGGGTCAAGGGGGCGAGGAGCCACCCTTGTTGCCGTCCGCAGACGGCGAAATACCTTAAACTAACAGCACCAATTATTGCCGCAATAGCAAAATATCTATAAGTTAAAAAGCGCAATTCACATTCAAAAAGTTAAACAGAACGTGATAAATCGGTCTGTAAACCTATAAAATGTGAATTGCGCTTATTCTTTATGTTCGGAACAACTATCCTCGGCAAATAAACGTGAGGAGCAAAGCGACGAGCGTTTAGCACCGACGAGATATGAATGGTGTTTAGTATAAACTCCCGAATCGAAAATAATTCCGCATTCCGAATTCCTAATTCCGAATTTTACTTAATGTTTCCCTCCAGAAGCGTTATCTTCCTGCTCAGAACCGCATTTTTGTAGTCAAGATAAGACTTTATCGGCGTTTCCGTAAGGATTCCGCCGCCGAAATATCTCTCGGTCGTGCTGTGGGAGTCAGAACCTGCCGTTTCGGGGAGATCGTACCACTCGGCGTAGGTCTTTGCACGCTTGTTGAAGTCCTTGTTGAAGTGAGAAGCGTTTATTACCTCGACAGCATCAACGTTGTGCGGACAGAGTGTGAAACGCTTGATATAGTCAACATCACGGAACGGGTGTGCCTGCACAACGAAAAATCCGCAGCTTCGGCAGTAGTTGAGAACGTCCGTTATCTCGTAATTCACATCGAGAATGTTTCCGTTTTCGATGAGCCACTGCTTGTCTGCGCCGTAAATGAGAAAATCCGCGCCGTAAAAGGTGTATTCAACACCGAAAAATACGTCCAGACCTATCCTGTCGCCGTGCGCCTTGGCGTTTTCATAGCCCTTGCAGTAAAGCCCGATGCGTTCTTTCCACGAGAGGTCTCTCGGAACGGCGGAGTTGCCGTTGAAAAAATGGTCGGTGACGAAAATTCCGTCATAACCCTCGTCCTTGTATTTCTGCGCCATCTCCGCACCCGTTGACATTCCGCAGCCGCTCGCCTCGGAGGTGTGGCAGTGGGTTTCGTATTTGTACATTTTACTCTTCCTTTCCACAAAGGGCAATGATCGCATTTGCGTAGATCTCAGTATTCAGAAGCAGGCTTTCCTCCCTGATGAACTCGTCTGCGCCGTGCATATTGTTCTCATCGCCGGGAAATTCTGCACCGAATGCAACGCCGTTCTCGGTTTCGTGGACATAAGTTCCGCCGCCGATAGCAATAGGCTCGCCCTTTTCGCCCGTGACGCTTTCATAAACGTTAAGAAGCGTTTTTACGAATCCGCTTTCCGCCGAAACGTGGTGAGGTTCGCTCTGCATAATGGGTTCAGCGCTTATGCCGACAGCCTTTGCCGCATTTTCAAGCTTTGAAAGTATGCCCTCGCAGCTTTCGCAGACGGGGAATCGGATATCCTGCGTGCAGACAAGCTTCCCACCCGAAATTTCAGCCATGCTCAAAACAGTTGTAGCTGCGCCCGATACCTCGTCCGAGCATTTTATTCCGCAGCCTGCGCCGTCCGTTTCGCCGAACGGGAAAAGCTTGGCAAAAGCCTTTGCTTCATCGATATCACATTCTGCAAGAAGCCTTAAAAGTGCGGTCAGAGCGTTTACTCCCAACTCAGGTATCGAAGCATGTGCGCTCCTGCCGTGAGCGGAAATGTTGGTAAGTCCGTTTTCTTCGGTCATATCAAATTTTACTTCGGGTGCAAGCTTATCAGCCGCCTTGCGGAGCGTTTCGGCAGGAATTTTCACCTGCGCCTTTGCAGCCTCGGGAACAGCGTTCACCATTGCGCCGCCGCTTATCGAAACTATCTTTTCGCACTTATGCGAAAGCCTTATGCGCATCATACCCTTTTCGATGTTTATGAGCGGATAAGAGCCGTCGGGCGTGAAAAGCAGCGGAGGGAAGCTCTCCTTTTTCCGGTAATATTCCATATCGGCAGAGCCGTTTTCCTCGTTGCTGCCGAGGATAAGGCGAACGTTCCTGTCGATCGTAAAGCCAAGCTCCTTTACACACCGCATAGCATAAAGTGCCGCTATTGCAGGGCCTTTGTCGTCTATCGCACCCCGTCCGAAAAGCTTTCCGTCCTCGGCTGTAAGCTCGAACGGAGGCTTCGTCCAGCCGTTTCCCTCGGGAACGACATCAAGGTGACAAAGTATGCCGAGGTGCTTTTCGCCGTTGCCGAGCAGGTCTGCGGAGATCGCATAGTTGTCGCAGTTATGCGTGACAAAACCGTACTTTCGGCAGATCTCCTCTGCTTTGCGGAGAGCCTTAACGTTGTTTTCGCCGAAAGGACAGCCCTCGGACGGCTCGGACATAACGGAGGGTATTCTTATAAGCTCCGCAAGGTCGGCGACCATTTCGTCACGCTTTGATGCGATGTAGTTTTTTATCATTTCTTTTCTGTTCATAAATTTCCTCCAAATAACGGTTCATTACCACAAATATAATGTACGGCGACTGAATAAACTAAATTCGTGGAAATTACTTTTTTTACACAAAAACGAGCGCAGCAAAGCGGAGCGTGGCGTGAATTGTCTGCAGGGGCATCCCTGCAAAAAGGCTGCCCGAAAAATAACGGACAGCCTTGGTTTTTTATTTCTTTCTCTGAACTGTTCCCTGTCTGCGAGCGCCGTTTTTGGCAGGCGCAGCGGCTTTCTTCTTTGAAAAGCTCGTTGTATAGTAAGCTTCGATATTTGCGTTGGTAGCAAGCTGTATCGCAACTATAGCGCAGATAGCGATAACAACGATGAAGAATATAAGCGTTTCAAAATAGTTATCGGGCTTTCTCTCGGTGTTGAGCGCATAATTTACGCAGGTATAGACTGTATAAACAGTTTCAGCCGAGAAGAATACGCAGGAGGAAAGTCTGAAAAAGCTTGCTTTGAGCAGCATAAGGATCGAAAAAATAACGCCGCCAATTGAAGCATAAGTGATTATACTGAGGTTGTCGGGGTTGAGCTTTGTGTACATTATCAGCGAAGCCGCAAACCCGCCGATCGCCATAAGCACAAGCGAAAACAGACCTTTTTTTGCCCTCTTTACCTTTTGCTCATGCATAAGGCTTTTATAAAGCTCGGCGCTGTTTTTCTTGTTTATGCCCTTTGGACGGGAATCGATCTCTTTCTGCAAACGCTCCTTGATGAGCTGCTTTTCATCTCGGTCAAGAGCCTCCTGAGAATCGAAAGCCGCTTTCTTTTTCAGCGGAGCGGCGGCGAAGATCTCGTCCGACATTTCCTCGACCTTGGGACGGTTCCCTATCTCTTTTGCAAGGTCGTCAAGCTCCTGCTGCTTGCGCTTGTCGTCACGTTCCTGCTGCTTATAGTTATACCCCATATCGCTTATCATATCCGCAGTAACTTCAACATCTTCAAGATTATGATAAGCCTCTGCTGCGGCAAGCTTTTTCGCCTTTGCAGCCTCAGCACGATCCTGCTCCTCGTTTTCACGGATAAGCTCTTCGACGGTTTTTCCTCTGCGGTAGCCGTCGTCCCCGTCATAGCTGTCCTCTTCAACAGCGGCGGAGTGGTAGGGAGAAGCCGAATAAGCCGGCGCATCATTTTCGGCTGTTTCGGTAACATTATCGTAAATTTCTTCGTCGTTTTCGTTAGCTTCGGGTTCTTCGGCAGGCTGTTCCTGAACGGGTGCAGCCTTTTCGGTCTGCTGTTCAGCTTTTTTCGCATCGGCAAGGGCATTGAGATTTCCGCCCATTTTCTGCAGATCCCGTTCAAAACGGGGAACATAGCCGCCGGTGTTTGTGCCTGTATCCGTATCTATCGGGTCAAAGATGTCGTTGCCGTTGTTTTCCATTAGATCAACTCCGTTTTATTCTGATAAAGCAATTGCCTCGGGGAAAATACTTGATGAGCTTTCCTGGAGGAATGTTGTGTTGACATAGCCCTGAATGGTCGCACCGTCGAGAACTGTTATGGTAGAAGCGGTGATGTTGCCGAGGATAACAGCGTCCGTCTTGAACTCTGCCTTGCCGCCGACGTCAACGTTGCCCTTGATCTTTCCGTTAAGGTCAAGGTACTGTGCGGAGATATCTCCGAGGATAAGGCTGTCACGGTCCATCTGTACCTGACCCTTTGAAACGATATTTCCCTGCATCGAAGCACCCGACATTACGGAGTTGTTACATTCGATATCGCCGACAACTTTACCCGTAACGTTGATGTTCTTGGTGATAGTAACATCGCCCTTAACGCTTCCGTCGATGTTTATGTTCGCAAACGAGCGGATATTTCCGTCAATGATAGTATTTCGGGAAATGATAGTTGTTTCTTCCGTTTCATAGTAAGGCGAATCGGGTTCATTTCCCCTGAATGAGGAGGAGCGTGGAGGTCTTGGTGGAGTCGGAGGAACTGAACCGCCGCCGAACGACTGACCTGAACCGCCGAACGATTGATTGGTGCTGCCGAATGACTGACCTGCGTTTCCGAATGACTGACCCGAACCGTAAGCGCCGCTGTACGCACTGTTCTGTGTACTCTGTGCGGTTTCCTGACGTGAAGCGGCACCGCTCTGACGTGCGAACTGCGAATACTGTGCGAACGGGCTTGCGCTCTCGGCTTTCGGAGCTTCGGGAGCAGGCTTGGGTTCTTCAACAGGCTTTGCTGCGGCAGGGGCGATATCAAGGTCACTGTAGTCTGCCGATGCTGTTTCTTTCTGCACCGTTTCTGCCGATTCGGGAGCAGGTGCAGCTGTTTCGGCAGGCTTTTCCGCAGGCGTTGTATCTTCAAAGCTTTTCTTGGGTGCAGGTTCAAGATAGCTGTCAAGCTCGGTCTTCTTTTTCTCTTCCGGTGACGGCTTGTTTCCGATTATTCCGTCCTTGTGGAGGACCTCCCTCAATGCTTGGTTAAAATTATCCTTAAGGCTCATTTTACGACCATTCCTTTCTTAACTTCCGAAAAAGCAGCGCTGTTTTGTCTGCAAATATATAAAAGAGCAATTAATCTACATAGGAAAAAGTAACGGGTTTAACTGTGTTGTCGAGCTGACCGAAGGTGTAGCCGTCGTTTTGGAGTGCGATGATGATATCCTCAACGGTCTTTACGGTGAGCTGCTTGTCTGCGCTGTCGTGGAGAAGCACAACGGCTCTGTGCGAAGAATTGTTTTCGATACCGTTCAGAACATTGTTGTAAATGCTCGTCCAGGTCGCATGGGTCGTGGCGTCCTCGCCGCTCACGTTCCAGTCATAGTATGTGAAGCCGCGGCGTGTCACCTCGGCTATGAGCTGCGGATAGATAAGGCGGTTATAATTATTGATGCTGCCGCCTGCAAAGCGCATTATCTGCGGACGAACGCCCGTTGCTTCGCTTACGCACTGATATGTATTGTTCATATCCTCGAGGAAGCTTTCAACGCTCGAGTAAATATTTTCATAATCGTGTGAAATAGAGTGAATGCCGATAGTGTGACCTGCATCGGCAACGGCTTTCATTATCTCCTTGGAGCGTTCGCTTTCGCCGCCCGACATAAAGAATGCCGCTTTTATATCGTATTTGTCAAGTATCGAAAGGATATCGAGAGTGTTCTCGGACGGACCGTCATCAAAGGTGAGGTAAACGGTCTTTTCGTCGTCGGTGAATCCGGCCGCAGGCTCGGCATAAAGGTCGGGGTAAAGCTGAGTATATTCGTTTGCGGTGCTGTCGCCCGTGCTGCCTGCATTGCTGCTGACATTCTCGGAATTTACCGCAAATTTATCGGGATTTTCGGAAATATATTTCTCGGCAAAGCTGTCAAACTTTCCGCTCTCATTCTTGGCAAGGAAGTCAAGCAAATCATCGGCGGTGTAACCGTCTGCAGCCATGTGAAGATAGTATTCATCGAGCGAAAGATGCTCGGGCTGCTCGGCATCATCGACCGAAGCCGCTTTGACAAGCTCATCATTTTCCTTTTTCACGATCGAATACTTCACGCCGAAAAGCACGGCGCAGCCGATTATCGCCGCAAGCACAAGGATAATGACGGTATATATAAGGTGTTTAAAGAATTTTACACTTCCGAAGTACATTTTCTGGTTTTACTCCCTTTAAAACAGTTATGTGTAAAAATTTGCCAACAAAATAGAGCCGATCCTACACATTAATACTCTTTATAATAATACACTATTTTAAGTTCAATGTCAACACCGTAAATTTACAAATTAATTGTATAAAAATAAGTGTTTGTGCAGATTTTGCATAAAGTTTGGGGGAAACCAAAAAGCGCAGTCCACGAACAAGGCTTGCGGAAATCAAATTCGGTTTGCCTTTTTGATGTGAACTGCGCTTTTTACTTTTACTCAAAATCGGAAGGACTTAGCATTGCTTCGCCGAAAAGCGGTGCGGTCAGGTCGGATCTCGGTTCGGGGTTATCCTTTATCGTTCTTCCCCTTGCAACGAGGTAATCGGTGAACTCGGTGGAGATCTTATAGTTCATCGCTTCGGTTATATCGTCAAATGCTTTATCGGGTTTTCCAAGCTGATAATGCACTTCGGCGCATATTGCCGCGCTGAGCGCCCGGTGCATCGGCATTTTCGATTTTATGTGCGTTTTGGCGAGCATTTCGGCTGTGCGGAGCGATTCTGCGGCGGCTTCCCTGCTTCCGAACATCATTTCGCCGAGCGCCCTTACGGACATTGCGAAAAAGTCTGCGGTGAGGTTCTCGGTATATTGTTTTGCGTGGATATACGTATTTTCCATGCTTTCATAGTCTTTTATGCCGCAGTAGTAGAGTATCGAGGAGGAGAAATAATAGGCTGCATCAGAGTAGTTCCCCGTTGAATTTGCGATGTCGGTAACGCTTATCGCGTCAACTCGGTCGAGCTGTTCCTTTGCGCGGCGGAAATTGCCCGTGACAAGCGCCGTCAGCGCAAGCTCGGAACAGACCTTTGTGCGGATATTTCCTCTGCACGAAAGGTTGAGTATCTCGATATATTCGCGTCCGATGCCGTTTTTCGCGGCGGCTTTGTCGAGCTGCAGGCGCATTTTCACTTCGGGGCGCTTTGTGATTATCGAACTCAGAAAATGCGCTCCGACAGCGAGGATTGCCGCCCCTGCAATAAGGATCGGTATGAAGATGCGCATATTCAGTTTGTCCGTTCCCGAAGCCGAGAAAAATCCAAGCAGGATATTTATGCTGAATCCGATGCAGCAGCCGATGATAAGGAATATCCCGAACCACACGCTGACGGATTTTGCGAACATTTGAAGCTTTGCCTTTAAGTTCATTTCCCCTGTCCTTTCCGTTAAGTCTTTGTTTTATGTTTGGGTCAAGCTTTGAGTGCCGCTCTCATATCGCAGATGAGCGATTCGATGTCACTGTCATTGTACTTTGCGCCGCTCCATATCTCATGAGCGACAACAGCCTGCCATACGAGCATTGCCATACCGCCGATAGCCTTTATGCCGTGAGCCTCTGCGGTCTGCATAAGCTTGGTCTTGTCGGGGTTGTATATAGCATCGAAAACGCAGTCGCAGTTTGCGATAACTTCTTCCGGAACGGGGCAGTTCTCAATTTTCGGGAACATTCCGACGGGAGTTGCATTAACGAGCAGGTCAAAGTGACCCTCGATCCGGTCTGCGTAGATATACTTGAAGCGTGAGATAACGTCCTCGCCGCAGTTCTGCTTTTTAAGCTCGGAAATAACAGCCTCGGCTGTGTCCTCAAAGCCTTTGAGAACAACGACCGTGAGGTCTGCGCCGTGGAGAAGAGCCTCAATAGCCATCATTCTGCCAACGCCGCCGCAGCCTATCTGGAGAACTCTGCCGCCAAGCTTTGCGCCGCCTGCTTCAAGCGCACGGAGAAAACCGTAGCAGTCGGTATTGTAGCCGATGTTCTTTCCGTCACGGTTTACAACGCAGTTCACCGAGTCGTAACGCTTTGCCGATGCGTCAAGCTCGTCGATATACTTTATTATATCAACTTTGAACGGGATAGTGATATTATATCCGCCGAGCGAGTTGAGATATGAAGCCTTTTCAGCGAGCGTTTCGGGCGCATATTCGCATATCTCGTATTCAACGCCGCTCTTACCCTCCAGCTCAAAGAGCTTTTTATGTATCGGAGGGGACATTGTGTGTTTGAGAGGATAACCTAAAATTGCGTATTTTTCCATTTTTATCATTCCTTTTATACAAATAGTATTAAATTTAAATATTATACAATTTCGCAGGAGGTGGGTTTCCCGTCCCGTTAAGATCGGTTGGATAATTTTACAGAGAAAAAATAATTACGCATTACGAATTACGCATTACGCATTTCATTCAGTACATTACGAGATCAAGCATGTTCCCCGTAACGGAGACCATGTAATTTCCCTCGTTTATTTCGGGGGTGATGTCCGTGACCTCACCGTCCTTGACGGATAAGGTTCGGAAGTATCGGTAAGCAAAAAATTCCTCGCCGTCCTCGATTATTTTGTAGTTTATGTTGACAATGCCGTTGTCACGAACGATGATGTCCGTTATAACGCCGTTTTCGGCTATAATTTCATCAAAATATGGCTGAAGATAAGCAAATTCCTCCGAAACGCCGCCGAAGTTGTCCTTAAAGTTTTCATACAGTATTGAATGTCCTAAATGCTCTCTGAATTCACCGTTTTCATAGTAAAACCAGTAAGGCTTCCATGTGTGCCCCGTACCGTCGGTGCAGAAATCATAAGTGCTTTTTATGCCCGTGAATTCAGCTCCGTTCGTTTGGGTGAGTGAACCTGCATTAAAGGTATCTATACCTATCGGACTGCCGTTTTCAACACGAAAACAGTATGTAACATTGTCCGTGGCATAAAGGCGTTCGGTAAGTATAAGGGTATCGCCGCCGACCTCTGCAGTGCGGAATTCTCCCCATTCTTCATTCGCAGGATAAATATTCCATGCTTCGTTTGCATTCGCATACCATAGAGTGCCGAACCTGTCTTTGCCGTAAACAGCAAAAAGTTCGTCTGTACCGTCACCGTCAAAGTCATCGAATATGGAAAAACATATTTCTGCGGCTTCTTTTCCGCCTGCACGTTCGTCTATGAGAGCTTCAAGCGCAAGCTGTTCTGCCGATCTTGGCTCGGTTTCGGACGTCGTTTCAGCCGCAGTTTCGGAATTTTCGGCAGAGATATCCGTTTGCGATGCAGTTTCCGTCCGAGCCGAAGTTTCATCGGGAGTTTCGTCCGATATCGCCGTCTGCAATGACGTGTTCTCGGTCAAAGCTGAGGTTTCGGAAACATTCTGCCCCGAATTTTTCGCCGAACATCCGCACAGCAGCGCCGAAAGGAGAAGAACTGCGATAAAATGCCTATTTTTCAACATCGTACCACCCACCCTTTCGTTTTAATTCGGAATTCGGAATTATTTATGCACTGTGAATTTGTTGCAGCACCGCAGGGGACGGGTTTTCTGTTTACCCAAACGGTTAAATATCCCCCCTGTTAACGGGACGGGAGACCCGTCCCCTACGGAAATATAATGCATCTTCATAATAAGGAGATATAATAATTCCTAATTAAATCGTTTTTCGTTCCGAACAAAACGCAATTCATAACATTGACAGAAATACATTAATTCCGAATTCCGCATTCCGAATTAATTTAAGTTCCTAATTCCGAATTAAAAATTACGCATTACGCATTACGAATTACGCATTGATTCAAGCGCTTTTTCAAGTGTCTTTGCGTTTTCAACATTAACAGCATTAACGTCTTTGAGAGTCTTTTTAACAAGACCCGTGAGAACCTTGTTCGGTCCGAGTTCCACAAAGTTTTCATAACCCTGCTGCTGCATGAGCGCAAGTTCGGAGGTGAATCTTACCGGTGAAACGATGTGCTTTGCAAGCTTTTCGGGCATATTGTCGAAATCGGGCATCTCTGCGCCGTAGAGGTTGGAGAAGAATGTAACGTTCGGCTTGTTGAAAGTTACGTTCATCTTTTTGAGTTCAGCTTCAAATTCATCAGCGGCAGGCTGCATGAGCTTGGAGTGGAAAGCGGCGGAAACCTTGAGCTTTATCGTCTTTGCGCCAATTTCGGCAAACTTTGCGATAGCGGCATCGACAGCCTCGGGTTCGCCTGCGATAACGGTCTGAACTGCGGAGTTGTAGTTTACGGGGGTAACATAGCCGTCAACGGAGGAGCAGATCTTTTCGATATCCTCGGGGGTCTGACCCATAACTGCGCACATTACGCCGTGCTGGTTTTCGGCTGCTTTCTGCATTGCGGCGGCTCTTGCCTTTATCACTTTAAAGCCGTCTTTGAACGAAAGAACGCCCGAAGCTACCATTGCGGCATATTCGCCGAGGGAGTGTCCTGCGACTGCGGAGAACTCAATGCCGTTCTTCTTCATACATTCGAGTGCGGCGAGGGAGGTCATCATAATGGCAGGCTGTGAAATAACTGTCTGCGCAAGCTCTTCCTCGGGTGCGTTCCATGACTTGTCGGCAAGGTCGAAGCCGAGTATCCCGCTTGCTTCGTCATACATAGACTTTATCTCGGGGTAAGCGTCGCAAAGCTCTTTGCCCATGCCCTGATACTGCGAACCCTGACCCGAAAATAAAAATACTGTTTTTGAAGAATTGCCCATAAAGATAGTACTCCTTTTATTTATTTTTAAAAATTAGTGATTTAGCTTGACAAAGGGGGAGAAAAATATTACAATATACAGTGAATGATTATGATTTAGGGGCGGATTTCCTATGCAAAATGCACTAAAACAACATTTTTCACCCGATCATATATCCAGTATAACATAAATTTTATAAAAATTCAATACGGAGGTAAAAATTTTGTTTGGAATCAATATTCTCGGAACAGGCTCCTATTCCCCCTCGGTAAAGGTATCGAATGATGATATGTCGAAGATCGTTGAAACGAACGATGAATGGATATCCACAAGAACAGGTATAAAGAACCGTTTCCTCACGGACGGCGAGTCCGCTTGGGAGATGGGCGCAAATGCCGCTAAGAAAGCTATCGAATCGGCAGGTATCGACCCGTCGGAGATAGGACTTGTTATCGGAACGACTGTCACCCCCGATTTCTATACACCGTCACTCGCAAGCCTTGTGCAGAACGCTGTCGGCGCAGTGAACGCTGCCGCTTTCGACCTCGGTGCGGCTTGCTCGGGATTTGCTTACGCTGTTGATGCGGCAAGAAGATATCTTCAGACCGATGATGAACTTAAATATGTACTCGTTGTATCCTCCGAGATACTTTCACGCTTTGTGGATTTCACCGATCGTGCTACCTGCGTGCTTTTCGGCGACGGTGCAGGCGCAGCTGTAATTGAGCGTTCGGATAAGCTTTTCACAAGCTTTATCGGCTCGGACGGAAGCGGCGCAAAGTTCCTCTATGCAAAGCATCTTTTCGGCAGACACCCGTTCCGTACGACCGATGCCGATGATTACGGCGAGGATTTCACAAGCACGAACGAGTTCCTTTTCCAGGACGGCAAGGAAGTTTACAAGTTCGCTACAAAGGCTCTCCCGACAGCGGCTCAGAACGCTGCCGACAAGATAGGTCTTGATGTAACGACTGTCGACTGGTTCGTTCCTCATCAGGCTAACGTAAGGATCATCGAAACAGCCGCCAAGAACCTCGGCGCACCGATGGAAAAGTTCATCGTTACCCTCGATCAGCACGGAAACACCTCCAGCGCATCTATCCCGACAGCTTTTGACGAGGCTGTTCGCTCGGGCAAGATCAAAAAGGGCGACAGAGTTTGCTTTGTAGGCTTCGGAGCAGGTCTTACAAGCGCAGCAGTAATTTTCGATTATTGATCTATACTTATTTATATAAGATTTTATAAGCAACAGAAAGGCAGGGTCATAATTTATGGCAAAAACAGCTATCATCACAGGTTCGGCAAGAGGCATCGGTGCCGCTATCGCACTTCGCCTTGCAAAAGACGGCTACAACATCGCTCTCAACGATATCAGCGAGGCAATGTTTGAAAACAACGATATTATGGACAAGATAAAGGCACTCGGCGTTGAATGTGAAAAGTATATCTGCGATGTTTCCAGCCATGCGCAGTGCGAAGCTATGGTAAAGTCGGTAAAGGAACGCTTCGGCACTATCGACTGCCTTGTAAACAATGCAGGTATCACAAGGGACGGACTTATGGCAAGAATGCCCGAAGAACAGTATGACCTTGTTATCGCAGTAAACCAGAAGAGCGTTTTCAATATGACAAAGTTCGCAGGAAACGTTATGATGCGCCAGAGATCGGGCAAGATAATCAACCTTGCTTCCGTTGCGGGTCTTTACGGCAACCCCGGACAGATCAACTACTCCGCTTCAAAGGGCGCAGTTATCGCAATGACAAAGACAGCCGCTAAGGAACTCGGTTCAAGGGGAGTAAACGTAAATGCAGTTGCCCCCGGCTTCATCAAGACCCCTATGACAGACAAGCTCACCGAGGAACAGCGCAACAAGATGCTCGAACAGATCGCAATGAAGCGTTACGGCGAGGTCGAAGAGATCGCAGGTGTTGTATCCTTCCTCGCATCGGACGATGCTTCCTATGTTACGGGACAGATAATCGAGATCTCGGGCGGACTTATGATGTAAGAAACCATGGCAGAAAAGGAGTGTTTTAATGAGAAGAGTTGTGATCACAGGAATGGGCACAGTAAACCCTCTCGGAAAGAACGTTGAGGAATACTGGGCAAATATAAAGGCTAACAAAAACGGTCTGTCATATATCGATCAGTTCGATGTAAGCGACTTTGACGTTAAGATCGTCGGTGCTGTAAAGGATTTTGACAGCTCAAAATATATCGATAAAAAAGAAGCAAAGAGAATGGATCGCTTCACGCAGTTCGCAGTCTGCTCCGCTATGGAAGCACTCGAAAATGCGGGAACAGACCTTAAGGATCTTGACCCGTTCAAGGTCGGCGTTATTGTCGGCGTTGGCATCGGCGGACTTAACCTCACGGAAGAAGAGGTTACAAAGTTCAATGCAAAGCCCGACAAGGTCTCCGTTTTCTTTATCCCGATGATGATAGGAAATATGGCAGCAGGTACAGTTGCGATGCGCACAGGCTTCAAGGGCGACAACTTCTGCACGACCACAGCCTGCTCCTCCGCAACACACGCTATAGGCGAAGCCTTCCGCAAGATCAAGGACGGCTATCTTGACGCTGCTCTCTGCGGCGGTACGGAGGCATGCATCTCACGCTTTGCGCTCTCGGGCTTCAACAATATGCACGCTCTTTCAAGAGCAACAGAGCTTGACAAGGCTTCGACACCGTTCGACCTCAACCGTCAGGGATTTGTTCTCGGCGAGGGTTCGGGTATGCTCGTTCTTGAAGAGCTTGAACACGCAAAGGCAAGAGGCGCAAACATTATCTGCGAGATCGCAGGCTACGGCGCAACGGGCGATGCTTACCACATGACAAGTCCGTCACCGACGGGCGAAGCTGCCGCTTATGCTATGAAACACGCTTACGAAGAAGCAGGACTTAAAGCCGATGAAGTAAACTATATCAACGCTCACGGCACTTCCACGGGACTTAACGATAAGTACGAAACAACAGCTGTAAAGCTCGCTCTCGGCGAGGACGCTGCAAGAAAGACCGTTATCAACTCCACAAAGTCGATGACGGGACATCTCCTCGGTGCGGCAGGTGCGGTCGAAGCTATCGTTACGGCTCTTTCCGTCAAGGAAGGCTTCGTTCACAAGACTATCGGATTTACAACACCCGACCCGGAATGTGACCTTGACTACGCAGTTGACGGCAACAGAAATGTTGACATCAAGGGTGCGCTTTCCAATTCTCTCGGCTTCGGCGGACACAATGCAACGATCTGCCTGAAGAAATACACCGACTAAGGAGAAAAATACAATGAGTGAAAAATTATTGAGCAAAGAAGCTCTCGAAGCTGTCGAGAAGCTTGCTGATATTGTGAATAACAAGGAGCTTGAAGAGGTAACTATCGCAAACGGCGACAATGTTATCACGGTAAAGGGCAGAAGATGTCCTCCTCCGATGCCGATGGGTATGCCTCCTTTCCAGCACGATATGATGCCCGTGACGATGAATGCCGCAGCAGCAGGCGCAGCACCGACTGTTGAAGCGCAGAACGCTGTATGCGGAAATGTCGTAAAAGCTCCTATCGTCGGAACTTTCTATGCCGCTCCCGACCCGAGCAAGCCGCCTTTTGCAGAGGTAGGCAAGCACGTTAAGAAGGGCGACGTTCTTATGATAATCGAATCGATGAAGCTCATGAACGAGATCACGAGCGAATATGACGGCGTTGTAAAGCAGATACTCGTCAAGAACGGCGATGCTGTTGACTACGATCAGCCCGTTATGATAATTGAATAAGGGAGAAAGCTTATGGCTGTTATGAATAAAGAGCAGATAATGGAGATAATCCCCCACAGAGATCCGTTTATGCTCATCGACACTATCGAAGAGATCGAATACGGCAAAAGAGTCGTTGCCACAAAATATATGTCCCCCGATGAATTCTGGTTCAAGGGACACTTCCCAGAATATCCAGTTGTTCCGGGCGTTCTCATGCTCGAAATGTGCGCTCAGGCAGGTGCTGTTGCTCTTCTCGGACTTCCCGAAAACAAGGGCAAGATCGGATTTTTCGGCGGCATAAAGGAAGCAAAGTTCCGCCGTCAGGTAGTTCCGGGTGATACGCTTCGCATCGAAGTTGAGATAATCAAGGTAAAAGGTCCTGTCGGCGTAGGCAAGTGCATTGCAACGGTAAACGGCGAAAAGGCTGTTTCCGCAGAGATATCTTTTGCTATAAAATAAATTTTGATCCTTGAAAGGATTTTCGTGCTATGTTTAAAAAAGTTCTTATCGCCAACAGAGGTGAGATAGCTGTAAGAATAATCCGTGCCTGCCGTGAACTCGGCATAAAGACGGTGGCGGTCTATTCCACAGCGGATAAGTCGGCTCTCCATGCGAGAATAGCCGATGAGGCGGTCTGCATAGGTCCTGCGGCATCAAAGGACAGCTACCTTAACGAGAAGTCCATTTTCGCTGCCTGCGAGATAACGGGCGCAGACGCTATCCACCCCGGCTTCGGCTTCCTTTCGGAAAATGCGGCATTCGCACGCAACTGCGGCAAATGCGGAATAAATTTTATCGGTCCATCACCCGAGTCTATCGAAATGCTCGGCGATAAGGCTGCTGCGAAAAAGGCTATGAAAGCTGCGGGAGTTCCCGTTATCCCCGGTTCGGACGGCGCTGTTCCCACAATGGAAGAAGCAAAGCGCCTTGCCTCGGAGGAGATAGGCTTTCCGCTCATGGTAAAGGCCTCCGCAGGCGGCGGCGGCAGAGGCATACGCCTTGTTGAGCGTATGGAGGATCTCGAAAACGCTATACTTACGGCAAAGCAGGAAGCGCTGAATTTCTTCGGCGATGACAGCATATACATGGAGAAATTCATCGTTGACCCGAAGCATATCGAGTTCCAGATACTTGCCGACAAGCATGGAAATGTCGTTCACCTCGGCGAGCGTGACTGCTCGATGCAGAGAAGAAACCAGAAGGTGCTTGAAGAAACTCCGTCAACGATAATGACGCCCGAACTCCGTGCAAAAATGGGTGCGGCGGCTGTTTCTGCGGCAAAGGTCTGCAAATATTTCAACGCAGGAACGATAGAATTCCTCGTTGACAGGAACGGCGACTTCTACTTTATGGAGATGAACACACGAATCCAGGTAGAACACCCGATCACAGAAGCAATTACGGGCATCGACCTTGTAAAAGCACAGATGAAGATCGCCGCAGGTGAGGAGCTGCCCTATAAGCAGGAAGATATCGAGTTCAGAGGTCACTCCATTGAGTGCAGAATAAATGCTGAATCCCCTGAACACGACTTCCGCCCCTGCCCCGGAAAGATATCATCGCTTTATACCCCCGGCGGCCCCGGAATACGTGTTGACAGCGCGGCTTATCAGGGTTACACGATACCGCCTTACTATGACAGCATGATAGCAAAGCTCATCGTCCATGCACCGACAAGAGAAGAAGCTATCGCAAAGATGAAATGGGCGCTCTCCGAATTCATCGTTGAGGGCGTTGATACGAATATAGACTTCCAGCTGAGTCTTATCCGTGACCCCGTTTTTGAATCGGGAAAATATGATATCGGCTACCTCGGAAGAAAAATGAGCAAGTAAATGACATAGGGGGGAATTGCTGTGCAGAATTGTCCTGTATGCGGAGGAACGCTCGGGGACGGCGTATGTCTTTCCTGCGGATATAAAATGCCGAACGGAAATGATATCGCTGCGCCCGTAAACAGTTCCGATACGCCCGATTGGGCAATGGACAGCATAAGCGTTCCCTCGGCTGAAAGCGTGAGCCAAGAGCTTGCACCGAAGCCTGATCCGTATGCAAATGCGAAAAAATACGACCCCAAACCCGAAAAAGAGGAAAAAAGACTTCCTCCGCCGACAAATTATACCCATATTTCATATACGCCCGAGGAAACCTGTGAAGAACCGCCGAAAGCCTATGAAATATTTGTACAAGGCTTTGTTGACGAGGTGAAAAGGCACTGGTGGAAAGCACTTCTGATAGCAATTGTGCCTGTTTCGGCAATATTTATCGGCTTTTACTATATCGCAAAGGGCGGCGGAGGAAGACGGCACTTTGTTGCCGTTGATCCTGAAAAGGTAAATTTAAAATATATATTTACGGGAATATTGTTCCTTGCGATCGGTACGGGAATGACAGTATCGGGCTGGGATCCGATAGGTCTGAATGAATGGGTGATGGACACTATGAGGCACAGCCATTGGTGATGTAAGGAGTGATCGTTCTGGCACAGCACAGATGTCCGCTCTGCGGCGGAAGAATTTTGCACGGCGAATGTGCCGACTGCGGTTACAGACTTCCCGATGAGGATAAGCTTTCAGCACCCTATAACCTTGACCCCGAGGACGACCGCCCCGAAGCCTTTGCGCCTGCACCCGAAAAATACGAAATGCCCGAGGCGAAAGCAGTCCGACCATATACCGAGCAGGACGGCGCACCCGTGAGGGAACGCTCTGCGCCCAATATACCGAATATCAAGGTTGCCCCGACGCAGACGCAGTTCAATAACCCTTATGCGCCGAATAATCAGAACAATGCTCCTGCGCAGAATGTTCAGCCTGCACAGCAGAATCAACAGGGCTGGCAGAACCCGTACAATTATAATCCTGCACAGCGCCCGACGAGAAGTCCCGTAAACCCGACTTATTCTCAGAATTCGCAAAAGCAGAGTGGTATGCTGGCGGCGCTCATCGTGCTGCTGATGCTCACGCTTTTTGCCCCGTTCTTCGGAGTTGTCGGACTTATTCTAAACAGCAGCTTCGGTTCAAAGCTGAATGTCGGGACAAGAAAAATTTTTACTGTTCTGTTCATTATAGCGATCGTTCTGTCGAATATAATCGGCAGGGCTTAAAAATATGAAAACAAACGCTTAATAAACGTTTTTATAGATTTATAAAGTTTATAAATTCATACCGAAAATTTTCCGCAAAGGAGTGTAAACAGAAAGTGCTTGAAGATTTACTTGATGTTGTAAAGCTCAGATTTAACGTTAATACAGCGGCTGAAAACGATAAGGACGATGAAAAGGACGATAAAGCCGAGAACAAGGTCGAGATACCGAAAGACCTCGCTTTCAAATGTCCCCGCTGCCTGAATATGATAATGACCGATGAGCTTGTGAAAAATCTCAAGGTCTGCCCTGAGTGCGGCTACCATTCGAGGATATCGTCCGAGGAAAGGCTCAACCTTACCGCCGACAAGGGCAGCTTTATCGAATTCGACAAGGATATGGTGAGCAGAAACCCTATCGGCTTCCCCGATTATGACAGGAAGCAGGACGAGCTTCGCAAAAAGACAGGTCTGCGTGATGCTGTTATCACGGGAGAATGTAAAATAAGAGGCATACGCTGTGTTATCGGCATTATGGACTCACGCTATATGATGGCGTCAATGGGCAGCGTTGTCGGCGAAAAGATAACAAGAGCCTTTGAATACGGCGCAGAGCATAAGCTCCCCGTTATAATGTTCACCGCATCGGGCGGCGCACGTATGCAGGAGGGCATCGTTTCCCTTATGCAGATGGCAAAGACGAGCGGCGCAGTGGGAAAGCTCGCCGAAGCAGGTCAGCTTTACATCGCAGTTATGACCGACCCGACAACGGGCGGCGTTACGGCTTCGTTCGCATCGCTCGGTGATATCATCATCGCCGAACCGAAGGTCGTTATCGGCTTCGCAGGAAGAAGAGTTATCGAGGGTACGATAAAACAGCGCCTTCCCGATGATTTCCAGACCTCGGAGTTTATGCTCGAACACGGCTTTGTTGACCTCATTGCGGAAAGAAAGACGATGCGCAGAACGCTTGCGCACATATTAAAGCTGAACGGCTATAAGCCTGCGGAGGAAGTGTAAAAATGGAAATGAACAATAAGCTTACGCCTCCCGAAAAGCTCGACCTTATAAGGGATAAGGACAGACCGACCGTCCGTGACTATATCCCGATGATATTCGATGAATTCATCGAGCTTCACGGTGACCGCTGCTACGGCGACGACAGAGCGATAATCGGCGGTCTGGCTTCGATAAAGGGCATTGCCGTTACGGTCATTGCCGAGGTAAAGGGAAGGAACCTTGAAGAAAACAAGGAGTCAAACTTCGCAATGCCGCACCCCGAGGGCTACAGAAAGGCTCTCAGACTGGCAAAGCAGGCGGAGAAGTTCCACCGTCCCGTTGTGTGCTTCATCGATACTCCGGGTGCATTCTGCGGAGTTGAAGCGGAGAACAGAGGTCAGGGCGAGGCTATCGCAAGAAATATAATGGAATTTATGACGCTCAGAACGCCCGTTATCTCCATCGTACTCGGTGAGGGCGGCAGCGGCGGCGCACTCGCACTCGGCGTATGCGACAGGCTTGCTGTGCTGGAAAACTCCATCTATTCGGTAATTTCACCAAGAGGGTTCGCATCGATACTCTGGAAAGACGGCGGAAGAGAGCGTGAAGCCGCTTCAATAATGAAGATAACGGCTGATGATATGCTCGAACTCGGCGTTGCTGAGGAGATAATAAGCGAGCCTTTCGGCGGTGCGCAGAACGATCCAAAGGAAACTGCCGAAAATATCTCAGAATTTTTGTTGAAAACGCTGAAAGAAAAAATGGCAATAGATATTGACGTTTTGCTAAATGAACGATATACTAAGTTTAGAAAAATCGGCGAGTTCGAGGAACTCTGATCTTTCTGCAAAGAATATAAACGGACAGCTTGGGGCAAAGCCGCAGCAAAGTCCTTTATATATGGGTAAATAACCCCACTTGCGGCAAAGCAAATGCGATGCTGTTATCGCTGTGAAAGCGAAACTATAAATTTTATGGAGGAAAACAAAATGGTATTTGATAAGGTAAAGGAACTGATCGTAGAACAGCTCGACGTTGATGAGGACAGCGTTACATCAGGCGCTAACATTCAGGACGACCTCGGCGCAGACTCCCTCGATGTTGTAGACCTCGTTATGAGCCTTGAGGAAGAATTCGACCTCGAGATCCCCGATGAAGCTGTTGAAACCATCAAGACAGTCGGCGATATCGTTAAGTATATCGAAGACAATCAGTAATCCGTTTCGTCGAAATATGTTAAAGTGTATAACCTTTATCGGGTTATACACTTTTATTTTTGTTAAAATGACTAAAACATAAATAAAAATTGGTATAAATGTATATTGAAAAACATAAAGAAATGGTTTATAATAATAAAGAATAGAATTCTTTTCTGCATTATACACAAAAAATGAATATATGCAGAAAAGGTGAAAATGAATCAGGTCAGGAGGACTGTATCGGGCGATGCGCCGATGCAACGTAGTGAATGATAAATAAATGGGGACATAACCGAATATGTGCTTTGACCGTGTGTGGGTCTTTGACGGCGTTTCTGTCGGCTGCTGCTGTTGTGGCTGCCGCATTTGCTGAATATGATATCCGGCTTGTGTATGCTGCCGCTGCGCTTGCACTTATCTCTGCCGCTCTCGGAGGCTATGCTGCAGTATTAAACAAAAAAGAGAAGAAGATCGCTGACAGGGAGCTGGCTCTGCTCAAAGATACGGCTTTCGTCAGCTTTGACAGCAGATCGGGGCTGGCTTCGGTAAGCGGTGCTTTTGCCGCTCTGACGGGTATAGAGACCGGCAGCAGCGTTATACGCAGGGATAAATATCAGGAGGTAATGAAGGAGATATGCTCGGGACGATATCCGAACGAGAACAATATCTATATGTCACTCATTCCCGAAAAATGGATAAGAGTTGCCTCAAACACTGTCGACGGATATGAGTTTACGGAGATAAGCGATGTCACGGATTATGTGATCGCCAAAAACACAATAAACAGCCTTAAGAATTTCGACATCACATCGGGACTTATGACAAGGGAAACGTTCACGGGAAAGCTCGCCGAAACTGCCTCTTCGACCACTGGAATGTACGGACTTATCCACTTCACGGTGAGCGGCACGGACAAATTTTCTTCCTTTGCAGGAGTGCGCAACACGGATGAAATGCTCTCAAAAGCTGCGGCTATTGTAAAAAGATATGAAAATCCGCACAATATCTTCGCAGGAAGAACCTCAACAAATGATTTCGGTGTGCTTATAACCGATACATACGACGACGGCTGCAAAAAGCTTGCGGTAAAGATCACCGCCGAGATACGGGAGATGATAGCTGCTTTTCCCGGAAACGGAAGTATCGCAAAGGTCTACTGCGGCTATGCGCTCGCATCGGGCGGCAGCGACGTATCGGCACTCATCGCACAGGCAGACTTCGCCGCATTCGACGCCGAAAACAGAAGGTCGCAGCAGCCCGTTATCTTCAATGCGGACAACTACTCGCTCAAAGCGCAGGAATTCCGCAGAAATCAGGTCTTTGAAACCGTTATTGACGAGGATCGCATCGACTATCACTTCCAGCCGATCGTCAGTGCGCATACGGGCGAGATCTACGGCTACGAGGCACTCATGCGCCCGCAGGCTGTCGACGGCATAAAGCTTTCGCCGCTTGACGTTCTCGACATTGCAAAGCAGATGGATATGCTCTACAGCGTTGAGCATATAACATTCTGGAAAACGCTGAAGATACTTTCGGAAAATCAGGATTTCTTCCACAACAGGATGCTGTTCATAAACTGTATCCCGAACGCACTTTTGAGCGATGATGAATACAATGACCTTGCTGACAAGTACGGAATGCTGTTTGACAAGCTCGTTGTTGAAGTTACGGAGGAGAACCCTGTCTTTGAAAGTGCGGTCAATGTCATCAACAAGCGTTACCGTGAGAAAAAGGCGCAGGTCGCTCTCGATGACTACGGAACCGGTTATTCCAACGATTCAACTCTGCTTGCGGTAAAGCCGAACTGCATAAAGATCGACCGTTCGATCATGAGCGGCATCGACAAAAATCCGCAGAAGCAGCACCTCGTTGCAAATATGATAAACTTCGCCGCACAGCATGAGATAATGGTTCTCGGCGAGGGCATCGAAACATTTGAGGAGCTTGAAACCGCCATTGCGCTCGGTGTTGATCTTATCCAGGGCTATGTTGTATGCCGCCCGACGGCTGTGCTTATGCTCGAGATACCGTCCGAGATAAAGAACCGCATAATTTCCTTCAATATCAAGCACAGAGGAAAGATCAGCAAGACATACATCATAACCGAGCAGGAGACCGCCGATATCGTCGAATTGAGCCTTGCAGGCTTCAATGAGATAAAGATACAGTCCGATTCCGCAAAGATCATCGGAAACGCAGACGTTCAGGTCGATATGAAGATCATCATTGACAGAAGAAAAACGGCGGCAAGAATTATCTTTGATAACCTCAATCTTGTTTGCAGCGAGGAAAATGGCGGTGCGGTAGTTCTCACGGGTGATACGCAGGTCAATGTCGAACTCGTCGGCAGGAACATTATCCGCAACGGCGGCATAAGAGTCCCTGACGGTTCGGAAATATTCTTCGGCGGAAACGGAAGCCTTGAGATAAACAACACAAGAGTGTATTCCTACGGCATCGGCGGAAACTATATGCAGCGCTACGGAAGAATACTGTTCGGCGGTGAAAACAAGATAAAGATAGCCTGCGCAGGCGACAGCGTTGTTGGTATCGGCGGCGCTGATGGCTGTGCGGAATCTACGATAACCGCAAACAGCGGAAATATCGCAATGGCGGTCGACGGAAAGAATATCGTTGCGATAGGTTCTTTCAACGGCGGCTCGTCCATTAAGCTCAATAAATGCGACATAAAGGTCGATATGGGCGGCGACGATGTTGTTGCGATAGGCTCACGAAGGGGAAAGACCGTCATCGACAGCCTTGCAAATCTTGATATCAATATCTCGGGCAACAACTGCTGCGGCGTGGGCGTTCTTCAGGACGGCGAAGGCTCCGTTATCATCAACGGCAGCAGGACGGATATTCTTGTCCGGGGAAAAAATGTGGTCGGCATCGGTACGACTGGCGGAACTCTCGAATCCGTTATCAATGCGGGAGTTGTGAATATCCGCTGCGAGGGCGATAACGCTACCTGCATCGGTGACGTGGAGGGCGACGGCGCAATTCGCCTCAGAGGCGCTTCAATAACCGCTGTCGCAAAGGCTTCCTCGGAAAATCCTATCGGCTCAAAGGACGGAAAGGTCTATGTCACGAGCGGAAGCATCGAAACGAGCGATGTAGAACCGCTTGAATGTTACTCGCTCGCAGGGGAAAGACTTGTCCGCTGTGAGATCGACGGCACAGTCGATTTCCGAAAGACTGTACACAGCGGCGGCGATTCCTATATCTATATCGCAAACAAGACGGGAGCGGAAACAATGAATATCTACCTCCCCGAAGCGGAAGCGCAGAATATGTGACCTATAAAAATATACAAGCTGTAATCTTTTTGATAAAATCTGCATATCGTTATGCAGAAGAGAGGTTACAGCTTGTTCTGTTTGTCCGAAATATACAAAATGTATATGAACAAGGCTTTGCGGATATACCAAACAGTAAAAAATGTTAAATTTCTTCTAACCCCTTGACAAAATGTACGAAATAGTGTATAATATGTAAAGTAATTTTGCTTTACATCTGATAGGAGTGATAAACGTGAGCGGAGATAAGAATTTACAGTTTTCGGTGCTGCTTGACTATTACGCAGATATGCTCACGGATAAGCAGAAAGACGTTATCGACCTCTATTACAATGAGGATCTGTCACTCTCCGAGATCGCAGAGCATGAAAACATCACAAGACAGGGCGTCCGTGACAGCATCAAGCGTGGGGAGCAGACAATGCTCGAGCTTGAGGATAAATTCCACCTCGCCGAACGTTCGCAGAAATATTATGAGATAATCACCGAAGTCGGTCAGCTTGCCGCAGATATAAAGGAAGAATGTGTGCATTGGACCGCTCCGAAGGCTATAACCAAACGTGCTGAATACCTTGTTCAGCTCGCAGAGGAAAACAAAGACTTGTTCTAAGACACGAAAGGAGTGTTAGTATGGCGTTTGAAGGCTTGTCCGAAAAACTCAGCAGCGTTTTTAAGCGCCTGAAAGGACGAGGAAAGCTTACCGAGGCTGACGTTAAGGAAGCGATGCGTGAGGTTCGCCTTGCACTGCTCGAAGCCGACGTAAACTACAAGGTCGTTAAGGATTTCGTTGCGAAAGTAACGGATAGAGCTGTCGGTGAAGATGTGCTGCAAAGCCTTACTCCCGGTCAGCAGGTAATAAAGATAGTTAATGACGAGCTTGTCGCTCTTATGGGTGACGGCACGGCAAGAATAGAATTCCCGTCAAAGCCGCCCTGCATCATTATGATGTGCGGACTTCAGGGTTCGGGTAAAACTACCCATGCGGCTAAACTGGCTAAGTATTTCAAGGATATGGGCAAGCGCCCTCTGCTCGTTGCCTGTGACGTTTACCGTCCTGCGGCTATCGATCAGCTTTGCGTTGTCGGCAAAAAGGCTGACGTAAAGGTCTTTGAAATGGGTCAGATAAACCCTGTGACTATCGCAAAAGAGGCTGTGAGCCACGCCAAGGATCACGGAAACGATGTTGTTATCCTCGATACAGCGGGTAGACTTCACATTGACGAAGCTCTTATGAACGAGCTTAAAGCGATAAAGGCTGAAACCTCGCCGAACGAGATAATGCTCGTTGTCGATGCAATGACAGGTCAGGACGCAGTAAATGTTGCGAAAGCATTTGATGATGCTCTCGGTATCGACAGCGTTCTTATGTCGAAGCTTGACTCCGATACAAGAGGCGGTGCGGCACTTTCCGTACTTGCGGTAACGGGCAAGCCGATAAAATTCGTCGGAACGGGCGAAAAGCTTGAAGATTTTGAGCCTTTCCACCCCGACAGAATGGCTTCGAGAATACTCGGTATGGGCGATATGCTCACCCTTATCGAAAGAGCGCAGTCCACATTTGATGAACAAAACTCCCAGAAGCTGGCTGAACGCATCAAGGAGAACTCGTTCGATATGAACGATCTTCTCGACCAGATGAAGCAGATACAGAAAATGGGTCCTATAAAGCAGATACTCGGTATGCTCCCCGGCGTCGGCAGCAAGCTTGACGATGTGGATGTTGACGATAATCAGGTAAAGCGCATAGAAGCTATTATCCTTTCGATGACACCTGCGGAGAGAGCAAAGCCGTCCCTTATAAATCCGCCGAGAAAGCGCAGAATTGCGGCAGGAAGCGGAAATACCGTTGCCGATGTCAACAGACTGTTGAAGCAGTTTGAAGAGATGCAGAAGATGATGAAGCAGCTCGGCATTATGGGCAAAAACGGCAAGGGTAAGAAAAACAAGTTCCGTATTCCGAAAGGAATGATGGGAATGGGCGGTATGCCGCCGATGAAGTAAGCTTCGCGATGAAAATTTTCTATTTTATACTGTTTGCGGCGGTAGGTATTGCCTGCATAGCTGCGGCGGTCATAGACTGGAAACCGTTCATCGATTACCGGACGAACCGAAATGCACGTTCGGCAAGACCTCGGAAAAGCAGAAATTTCGTGCGGCTTCGTATAGGAGCTGTCGGTGTGCTGCTTACGCTGTTCGGGTTTGCCGTGCTGTTCGGCTGGCTTTGAAAAGCTTGCGAATATTATCGATTTGAGGTTGGTTTATGAAATTGTTTGCATTTGATATGCTCGTTGTGCTGTGCATTTTCTTTGCGGCAGAGCCTTCGATATATCTTGCGAAATGCAGACGGGAAAAAGATGAGGGAAATAATGCCGACAGCGCTGATGCAAAGCCAAAGACAGCGATAAAGGTATCCTATCTGTTTTCCGTTGTTTCCGCAGTCGCTGCGGCAGTTGTTTATTACGGTTTCAATGCAGAAATGCTTTGAGATATATTTGTCTGACATAAGTTGACAGGGGGGACTGTTGAGTGGTTATCATAAGTATTATCCTTATGGTTGTCGGACTGGTGCTTGCGGTGCAGCCGATTGAACACACCCTGATGCTGTGGCAGTACGCAAAGGCTCCCGACATGGACAGATCACAGCGGTTTGAGGAGCTTGATGTCATTTTCAGAAAAAAGGCTCTGAAATGGATATTCCTCGCTGTGGGTATAGTTTGCATAATATGCAGTCTTATCATTTATTTCGGTCACAGCGCTTCGGCGTTATGATATAAGTTAAATTTTAATTCGGAGGTGAATATAAATGGCAGTTAAAATCAGACTCAGAAGAATGGGTGCTAAGAAGACCCCTTTCTACAGAATCGTTGTTGCTGATTCCAGATACCCAAGAAACGGCAGATTCATCGAGGAGATCGGTTATTACGATTCCACAAAGGAACCTGCAGTTTTCAGCGTTGATGCTGAAAAGGCTAAGAAATGGATCGCAAACGGCGCACAGCCCACAGAGGTTGTTAAGAAGCTTTTCGACAAGAATAACGTAAAGTAATTTTTGACGTTTGCTTTGCTGTTTTACATCGTGCGGACGCTGAGGCAAAAGCCTTCGGCGTTCTTCCGCAGGTGGTTTTTTTATAACCGTTTGCTCCGAATTTAATATGAATGGAGTTTTTATATATGAAAGATTTGCTTTTAGCTATCGTAAGCGGTCTTGTTGAGGACAAGGACGCTGTTCAGATCGATGTTGACGAGCCTAACGAAGAGGGCGTTATCGTATATCATCTCCACGTTGCGAAGGATGATATGGGACGTGTTATCGGAAAGCAGGGCAGAATTGCCAAGGCTATCCGCACCGTTATGCGTGCAGGCGCAGGCAGACAGAATCAGAAGATCATGGTTGAGATCGACTGATATTCTGCACAACATAAAGTTTATGGCTGAGGGAATATTGTGTTTGGCTCCGTGTTTTTCGGAACGGCACGGTATTCCTTTTTGTTTTGACATAAGGGGGAATAGGTGTGCGTGACCCAATGAATATGTTTTTTGGCAGTATAAGATGATGGCGAAAAGGTCGCTTGTATTTCAGCAGGCGGTGTTATACTTCAGCTTTGCGACATTAGGGGTAATGGTGATGGTGACTTTGGCTGATTACCTGCCCAAAGGTGCTGTCTCGCTTAAGGGATATGTCATATTGTACATTGTTGGCATAATTTTAGGTTTGGTGTCCGGTAAAATTTTTCTTATGATGACAAAAAAGAGGCTGAATAATTTCGGCAAGCTTGAATTGTCGGAGGGCTACACCGATGAAACTCTTTCGGAAGCGTATAAGCTGTTCAACCGAAGTGAAAAGAAACTCTGGAAAATGAGTTATGCGGGAATGGTCGGAAATATACACAATTTCCGCGGCGAGTTCGGCAGTACGGCAGAGCTGCTTTCGCAAATAGACGAAAGCTTGTTTTCTGTCAGTCCGTATAACGCTGAGACGTACTATTCGGCTCTGCTTATGGCGTATCTTATGCTCGGCGAGCGTGATCGTGCTGTTTATATTTATAACCGTGGGTCATGTTTTATGTACACATATATGAACAGTCCCGTGTGCGGTGCTTATGTTTCGCTTTCACTTGCGGTATATGATTATTATGCAGGACGCTTTGATGAAAGCCTTAAGCTGCTTGATGCTTCGCTGGAAAATGTCAAAAACGGAGCAAAGCCGAAGGAGCGGATCCCGACAGAATGTCTGGCGAGCATCATAAATTACTGGAAAGCTGTTGTTCTGAAACAAAAGGGCAGAAGAGAGGAAGCTTTTGAGATAATAGAAAAATGTAAGGGACTTTATAAAACGCCTTACTATGAAATGCTTTTCGCCAAGCTGTTTGAAGATATGGCGAATGATGATAACAGAAAGAATGAGGTAAAAAATGAAACAATTTCTTGAAATAGGCAAAATTGTAGCCGTTCAGGGTCTTAAAGGCGAAGTCCGTGTTGAGGCTTGGTGCGATTCGAGGGAGTTCCTCTGCGAGTTCGACACCCTTTACTTCGACAAGGGAAAAACGCCCGTTGAGATCGAGAGGGCGCACCCACACAAGAACATCGTCCTTATGAAGATAAAGGGCGTTGACACGGTGGAGCAGGCACAGGAGATGCGCAACAAGATACTTTATATGGACAGAAACGAAGTTGAGCTTGAAGATGGCTGTTACTTCGTTCAGGATCTTATCGGACTTGAAGTTTTCGACAATGACGACGGCACTGACTACGGCAAGATCTGCGACGTTACCGAAACGGGTGCGAACGATGTTTACCATATCAAGGACGCTGACGGCAAGGTTCGTCTTATCCCTGCTATACCCGATGTTATAATCGAAACTAATATTCCCGAGGGTAAAATGCTTATCCACAAGCTGGAGGGACTTTTTGATGAGGATTGACGTTGCAACGCTTTTCCCAGATATGTGCGAGAACGTTCTCTCCGAGAGCATCATCGGCAGGGCGAGAAAAGCGGGCAAAATTGAGGTCTGCTGTCACCAGATACGGGACTACACGCTCGATAAGCACCGCAGAGTGGACGATACGCCCTACGGCGGCGGAATGGGAATGGTGATGCAGGCTGACCCTATCTACCGCTGTTACAACGCCGTTGCGGAAATGGCTGAGGAAAAGCCTTACGTTATTTATATGTCCCCGAAAGGCACTGTTTTCACTCAGCAAAAGGCGGTCGAGCTTGCGAAAATGCCGAGGCTTTTCGTGCTTTGCGGTCATTACGAGGGCGTAGATCAGCGTGTTCTTGACAAGATCGTTGACGAGGATATCTCTATCGGCGACTATGTTCTCACGGGCGGCGAGCTTCCTGCGATGGTGATGATAGATGCCGTTGCGAGAATGTGTCCCGGGGTGCTTTCCTCCGAGGAGTGCTTCACCGAGGAGAGCCACTTTGCAGGTCTGCTCGAATATCCGCATTACACCAAGCCCGAGGTATGGGAGGGCGAGGCTGTTCCGCCCGTTCTTCTGACGGGACACCACAAAAATATTGCGGAATACCGTCATAAAATGTCTGTCGAAATAACCAAACAAAGACGGCCCGATATGTATGCGAAATATGAACAAACTATAGATGTGAACAAAAAGAAGTAATGCGGCATATATTTTATTAACAAGTCTTTGACGATTTAACTATAATTTTCGGTGGAATTTTGTTCATAGGTAATAAAATTAGTGATTATAAACAAACCGACGGCGGCATTGAATGATGCGATTAACCAAAATAGCAGAAATTTCAATCAAACCTCATATTTATGACAAATTGCCGTTGACTATTGGCGATTTCGGGGTTATAATATAAACAATAAAAAGAAAAAAGGGCGGTTTAACATAAACATAAGATCGCCTGAGCTTTTTGATTTTTTTAAAAATTTGAACAGCTTAAAGAAATGAGTTAGGAGAGAGAATTATGTACGTTAAAGATGTAATTGTTCAGAATCAGGTTGGTCTTCACGCTCGTCCGGCAACATTTTTCATTCAGAAGGCAAACGAATTCAAGTCCTCTATCTGGATTGAAAAGGAAGAAAGAAGAGTAAACGCTAAGTCACTTCTCGGCATTCTTTCCCTCGGCATCGTAGGCGGCACACAGATCAGAGTTATCGCTGACGGCGCTGACGAAGAAGCAGCTGTTGACGGACTTGTTGAACTTGTTGAAAGCGGTTTTGCTGAGGAAACAAGATAACCTTTTCTTGATACATTTCAGGGTCATCGAATCAGTTTCGGTGACCTTTTTTGTTTTTGTACGAAAATGTGGGGAAAATTTAGCTGAAATCTCTAATACTAAACACCAATAAAACTATAGACAAAAAATCGGCGCAAAATCCATATATCAGATTTTTGCTTGATTTTTTGTATAGTTTTTAATTGGTGTTTAGTATAAATGATGTCGGCGTGAAATGCTTATCGCTTCGCTCTGCGCATTTCACGCCGAGGATAGTTTATTTTAGGAAAATAGAATTGGCGCAATTCACTTTTTTGGGGTTTACGGAACGGATTTCTCACGTTCTGTTTCACCTTTTTTGTGTGAATTGCGCCTTTTAGCTTATGGATATTTCGCTATTGGGGCAAGCTTGGTACTGTTAGTTTGGGGAGTTTCGCACTCTGCGGAGTGCGACAAGGGACGCTGTCCCCTTGACCCCTGCCACCCTTTAAACAAAGCGAAATTCTTACAGAATTAACGTAAACTTTGGTTTGAGGTTTATGCAACTTATTTAGAAAAAATATTTTTGAACTTTAACTTAATTTAGCTGAAATCTCTAAATTTTTTATTAAAAGCTATAGGAATTAATAATTTGTTCACACAAATTTGCACAAAATGTGATAGAATATACTTTGTAATAAATTTAATGGGATAATTGTCATTAAATTTTGTGGACTTTTTATCAAAGGTTAGAAAGAATAAAGTAAAATAGAATCTATGCTTGATTTGAGCAGATGTGTTTTTATGTTGATTCGTTAAATCCGTGATATCGGTATGAAAGGAAGACAAGGCTATGTCAAACAGATTGTTCCAGGGACTTATTCACCAGATGAGGGATACAATGGACTGCACTATCGGTGTTGTTGATTCCACAGCGGCTATTGTTGCCTGCAGCGACCTTTCCAAGATCGGCACAACAAATGAGTTTGTTTCTCTCGATCTGAGTGATTCTCATGACATTTTTGTGAGAGATGGTTATACATATAAGCCTTTCGGCTCTCACATCAAGCCCGATTATGCAGTTTTCGTTGAGGGAACTGACGATAATGCCGCTAAATATGCAAGCATTATGGCTATCACCCTTTCTTCCATAAAGCAGTATTACGATGAAAAATATGACCGCAGCAACTTCATCAAGAATGTTGTTCTCGACAATATCCTCCCCGGAGATATCGTTGTAAAGGCAAGGGAGCTTCACTTCAACAGTGATGTCAGCCGTGTTGTTCTTCTTATAAGGATCATTTCGTCCAACGATGTTTCCGCATTCGATATCATTCAGAACCTCTTCCCCGACAAGACGAAGGATTTCGTTCTCAATATCACGGAATCGGATATCATTCTTGTAAAGGAAGTTAAGAGCAACGTTGAATCCAAGGATCTTGAAAAGCTTGCACGCTCTATATCCGATACGCTTTCGAGCGAATTCTATACAAGAGTGAATGTCGGTATCGGCACGGTCGTTGTCGGCATAAAGGATCTTGCACGTTCGTTCAAGGAGGCGCAGATAGCACTTGAAGTCGGCAAGGTTTTCGATACGGACAAGTCTATCGTTTCCTACGATAACCTCGGTATCGCAAGACTTATCTACCACCTCCCGACAACACTCTGCGAAACCTTCCTCCAGGAAGTTTTCAAGAAAGGCTCTATCGAGTCGCTCGACCATGAAACACTGTTCACTATCCAGCGTTTCTTCGAGAACAATCTGAACGTTTCCGAAACATCGAGAAAGCTGTTCGTTCACAGAAATACACTTGTTTACAGACTTGAAAAGATCAAAAAGCTCACAGGACTTGACCTCAGAGAATTCGACCACGCTATCGTATTCAAGATCGCTCTTATGGTAAAGAAGTATCTTTCGGCAAACCCTGTTAAATTCTAAAAAATCGGTCAATAGACCGGCATTAATTAAACAAAAATGGGGGCAGTTTTATTCTGCCCCTTTCTGTTCTTATGAAAAAATTGATTGGCGGTGCAAAATTTGGTTGAACTTCGTAATGTATCTGTTACATATTCAAACGGCGTTGACGCTCTGAATGATGTCAGCATTAAAATAAAGGACGGCGAATTCGTGTTCGTTGTCGGTAAATCGGGCGCAGGAAAAAGTACGTTTATAAGACTTCTTCTCAAAGAGATCGAGCCCACCAAGGGCAGACTTCAGGTAAACGGCTTTAACCTCACAAAAATGAAGAAGAGAAACGCTTACAGGCTTAGAAGAACCATCGGCTGCGTTTTTCAGGACTTCAAGCTTATTGAGAGTATGAACGTTTATGACAACGTTGCATTCGTGCTTCGCTGTATCGACGCTTCAAATAAATATATACGAAACAGAGTCCCATACGTTATCGATCTTGTCGGCTTAAAGGACAAGGCCTACTGCAAGCCGAGCGAGCTTTCGGGCGGCGAAAAGCAGAGAGCGGCTATTGCGAGGGCACTCGTGAATGACCCACAGCTCATCATTGCGGACGAGCCTACGGGAAACCTTGACCCTGCGCTCAAGCATGATATTGTTGAGCTTCTGCAGGCTATCAATGACTGCGGAACGACTGTTATAATGGTAACTCACGAGCATGAGATAGTACAGGAATTCGGCGGAAGAATTATTTCCATGCAGGACGGACGTGTTGTATTCGACGATGTTATAAAGTCGAACTACGACCTTGAACACTGATACTCCAAAGGAGAAAGACAAATGAAGCTTAGTGGTGTAAATTACCTGTTCGGGCAGGGAATAAAAAATATCTGGACGAACCGCATAATGTCGGTGGCAAGCTTTTGCATACTTATGGTATCGCTTCTGTTGGTCGGTTTTTCCGTCCTTTTTATCGTCAATGTGAACTCTATCATCGGCGGTATCGAGAACAAGAACGAGGTGATCATCTACCTCGATGATATAAGCGAAGATGAGATCACGGCTATGGGAAACAAGCTTCGTTCGCTCGATAATATCAGCGACGTTGTTTTCTTTTCCAAGGACGAGGCTTTCGCACAGATGAAGTCGGAAATGGCTGATTCGGAGGAGCTTTTCCAGTATGTCGGCGAGGAAAGCCCTCTGCCCGATTCCTACCGTGTAAAGGTTGCCGATATCGAGAAAATGAGCAGTACGCTTATGGAGATAAACCGCATCAACGGCATTTATTCCGTCAAAGCACCGAACGATTTCGTGAATGTTCTTACCGAATTGAAGCGTTTTATCTCGATAATCTCCATAACAGTGCTTACGGCGCTCGTTATCGTGAGCCTTGTCATGATATCCAATGCTTCAAGAGCAAGCGTTGAGATGAGAAAACGTGAGATAGAGATAATGAAGTATGTCGGTGCAACGAATTCATTCGTAAAAACGCCGTTCTTCGTTGAGGGAATGGTCATCGGCGTTGTTGCGGGCGCAGTTGCTTCCGCTATCACGCTTGCAGGCTATTCAAAGGTAATGGAAATGATAATGAGCCAGCAGACGCTCTGGTCGGCTATCGGTTCGGGCGGTTTTATGCCTGTCGGCAATATCGCATTTAAGGTCATTGTCGGCTATATTGCCGCAGGTGCGGTGATAAGTGCGGTCGGAACTGTAATGAGTACGAAGAAATACGTTAAGGTATAAGTATTTGAATTTCTTGGGGAAGGAGGACTTTTCTATGGATAAAAGAGCATTTGCCAAAAAACTTATATCGGTCGCTGCGGCAGTATGTATTGCTGTCGGCGCAATGTCCGATACGGCGATAGATCTTTTCGCCGATACGCAGTCTGAGCTTGAGGCACGTCAGGCGGAGTTGGCACAGGAACGAAGCGATGTTGAAAAGGATCTTGCAAAGTACAAGGGCGAGGCGCAGGAAACCGAAGAATATCTTGCCGAATACGACAAAAAAATGAAGATACAGGAGGAACAGATCGCCAATATCGATGAGCAGATAGCGAACTATCAGGATAAGCTTGATGAGCTTTCCGTCAGCATTGAGGAACGTCAGGCGGAGGTCGATGAGGGAGTTGAAAAATTCCGCAAAAGGCTTCGCAGTATGTATATCTCGGGTACGGACAGCTATGCTTCGCTCCTTGTCGGTGCGACCGATTTTTACGGTATCCTCACAAGGCTTGAATTTGCGGAAAGGATCGCCAAGCATGACAATGATATGATCGAGGACTTAAAGTCGAAGATAACCGTCCTTGAAAACGATAAAGCCGATTACGAGGACAAGATCGCTAAACAGCAGGCACTCAAAACGAAAGAAGAGGAATATTACAAGGAGCTTTCCGAAACATATAACAACCACGCAGAAACAAAGGCTATGCAGGACGCAATGGTTCAGGACTACATGGATCGTTTCGATGATATCGTTGCCGATCAGCAGAGGGTTGAGCAGGAGCTTCAGGAAGAGATACGCAGAAAGCAGGAAGAAGCCGAGCGCAGACGTAAGGAAGAAGAGGAGCGCCGCCGCAAGGAAGAGGAAGAGCGCAAAAAGCAGGCGGAAGCCAACGGTGAGGAATACACCGAGCAGGACGTAAGTTCGTTCACTTCCTATGAGGATACGGGTTTCATCTGGCCTGTTCCGTCCGTAAGAAATATGACCGATGTTTACGGCGACAGATACATTCAGGAGGAGGGCAGGACCGCTTTCCACGGCGGCATCGATATCAGCAAGCCCGGATGCTACGGCGAACCTATCGTTGCATCGGCGGCAGGTGAAGTCATCACTGCAGGCAACACCGGCAACGGCTTCGGTTATCATGTTGTCATTGATCACGGAAACTCTATCGCAACGCTTTACGGACATTGTTCGAGCCTTGCGGTAAAGGCAGGAGATATCGTCAAGCAGGGACAGGTCATCGGTTATATCGGTTCGACAGGCTATGCTTACGGAAACCACTGCCACTTTGAAGTCCGCATCAACGGTCAGAGGACAGATCCGCTAAACTATGTAAACATAAACAATTAAGGTGCAGAAAGATGAACAGAAAGATATCTCTCGGCGCAGCGATAGGCATTATGGCTCTTATCGCTGCTGCGACATTCATAATCACATACAACTATTCGATGAAGGTCTTTAATGCGACCGTTAAAAATGTTTCGGAAAAGGAAGAAAGCTACACAAAGCTTTCCGAAATGGACAAATACGTCAGAGGGAATTACCTCGGCGACATTGACGAACAGCTCCTTACAGACGGGATCATGAATGGATATGTTGATGGTATCGGCGACAGCTATGCGGTGTATTATACGGCGGAAGAATATGCGCAGATACTCCAGAGCGATGCAGGCGTTACTGTCGGTCTTGGGTTTACCTGGGATCGTGAGGAGAGCGGATATATAAAGGTCGTTTCCGTCAAGGACGGTTCACCTGCCGCAAGTGCAGGCATCAAGGCAGGGGACATTATCACAGCCGTTAACAATACGGACGTTATTGCGTATGAAAACGGGTATGAAGAGGCGTCCGGACTGCTTTCCTGCACAGAGGGAACAAAGGTGAAGCTTCATATAAAAAGAGTTGCCGACGACGGACTTTCCGACTTTTTCTCGGTCGATCTTACATCGGCAAAAACAGAGGTCATCTCCGTTACAAGCTCACTTATCGATAATGTCGGATATATAAGGATAACCGCATTCAACGATAAGACGGCTGCACAGCTCCGAAATGCACTGACGCTCGTTATCGAAAGCGGTGCTGAATCACTCGTTTTTGACGTGAGGGGAACGGGCGGCGACCTTATGACTGCGCTTGGCGACAGCCTTGACTGCATCATAGGCGACTGCGATGTTGTAAAAGCGAAGTTCTCCGACCATGAAGAATATGTTGTTCACACGACCGAGGCGGAGAAGATATCCATGCCGATGGCGGTCATCGTGAATTCGGGAACGGAGTCCTGCGGCGAGCTTTTTGCTCTTGCGCTCCGAGATGAATCAAAGGCGCAGCTCGTCGGAACTTCCACAGCCGGCAAGGGCGTTATGCAGTACACGCACAAGCTTTCGGGCGGTGCGGCTGTAAAGCTCACAGTTGCAACGGTCGAAACGAAGAACAGCGGCAATTTCAACGGAACGGGCGTAAAACCGAACTTTGAAGTCGCTCTTCCGTCCGATGTTGACCTTGGAACGCTCACGGAAGAAAACAGACTCACCCTCGATACACAGCTCATAAAGGCTGTCGAGGTCGTTCAGACTATCCTTTAAAAAGGCAGGGACGAAATGGGACTTTTCAAAAAAGGCTCTCCTTTTAAAAATTCCGCTGCGGTCCTGGCGGATAACGGCTTCACCGATGCTTATATCGAAGCGCTGAAAAAGGACATCGAACCGCTCAAAAAGCCGAAGGATATCGCAAAGGGGCAAAGCTATCTTATAAATGCACTTATCATAATGGGCAGGCTTGAAGAGGCTTGTTCGCTGTACGAAAAACACAGTGCCGAGGATCTTTTCGGCAAGCTCGATAAGATGCTTTATCCCAATCTGCTCCACAATGTGATATTTGCGTATTTTATACGGAACAAGTATAAAAATGCCGAAACGATCTACAAGGAGAAAAATGACGTTGTGCTTCACGATACCTCCGATACGATGAAACGAAGCCTTGCGCTTCATGAATGTATGAACGGGCGGTATGAGAACGCCGTGACTGTGCTTGCGAAGCTTCTCGACAGCGACTGCAGGTTCATTGACCTTTGCATAGTGAAAACGGTGCTGAAACTCGATATGTTCAGCCGTGCGAATGAGCTTTCGGCGAATTTCGGCGAATACAAGGGCAGGAACGAGCTTGAAGCCGAAGCGCAGAAGCTTAAAAAGAAAATTTTTGACGGACTTTCGCCTAAAGAAAAGGTCAGAGCCGTAAAAAAGGGTAAATAAGGGAAATGACTACACCGATATATGATTTTGTCAGGTCTTATGCCGAAAGCAATACAGTAAGAGGACATATGCCCGGACATAAGGGAAACGATTGCTATAAAAGCAAAGCCGCAGGGAGCGAAATTTCTGCGGCTTTTCCGTATGATATAACGGAAATAAAGGGTGCGGACGCACTTTTTGAAGCTGACGGGATAATTGCGGAGAGCGAACGGAACGCATCGGAGCTTTTCGGAACTTATGCAACGTTCTATTCGGCAGGCGGCTCAACGCTCTGCATACAGGCGATGCTCGCAGTATGCACAAAGCAGGGGGATAAGATTATCGCCGCCCGCAATTCGCACAAGGCTTTGCACAGTGCCTGTATCCTGCTCGGACTTTCGCCCGTGTGGATATATCCCGAATTTGAGGACGGCTCGGCTGTGAGCGGAAAAATAACTGCGGAGAGCGTGAGAAGGCTGCTCGGGGAAAATCCCGATGCGGTCTGTGTTTATATCACCTCGCCCGACTATCTCGGCTCGGTCTCGGACGTAAAGTCGATCGCAGAGGCGGCGCATTCGTTCGGGAAGCCGCTCATCGTTGACAATGCTCACGGTGCGCATTTTGCTTTTCTCAAAGAAAACATTCACCCTATTGCGCTTGGCGCAGACCTTTGCTGTGATTCGGCGCATAAAACTCTTCCCGTGCTGACGGGAGGTGCGTATGTTCACGTTTCATCGGAAAAATATGCGGCGAAAATGAAAGAGGCAATGGCACTGTTCGGAAGTTCAAGTCCGTCCTATCTCATTTTGCAGTCGCTCGATCTTTGCAATAAATATCTTGCGGAAAATTTCCGTACCGAACTTTCGCAGACGGTGAAAAGGGTTGAAAAGCTTAAAAAGGACATAAGCGGTTTTGTGACCGTTGCCGAGAGCGAACCGCTGAAGCTGACGATTTATGCGCTCCCGAGCGGAATGACGGGACGGGAGCTTGCCGACAGACTGAGGGAGAGCCGCATTGAACCCGAATATGCCGACGAAACTCACGTTATGCTGATGTTCTCGCCGCAGAACACGGAAAGTGACTTTGAACGTGTTAAAAGCGCTCTCTGCAATATGATAATGCCGAGGATAAGGCTTATGCCGCCGTCATTTTCGATATCTCCGCTCAAAAAAGCAATGGAGATGCGCACGGCATTCTTCTCCGAAACGGAAACCGTAAAGACCGAGGACGCACTCGGCAGAATATGCGCACGGACGGAAACTATCTGCCCTCCGTGTGTGCCTGCGGCGGCTTGCGGAGAAGTTTTTGACGAAAACACAATAAAAATTTTAAAAATGTATAGCATTTCGGAAGTAAATGTGGTAAAATAAAAAAGGGAGTACCCAAACTACATATTACCGTGACTTTTCGCACGGAACGATCGGACTTTCCGACCGCATAAAACCGAAAGGACAGATAGAAATGAAACTTATATATGCTATCGTAAACAACGATGACAGCCATGCTGTTTCATCGAATCTTACAAAAGCCGGCTTTTCCGCTACAAAGCTCGCTTCAACGGGCGGATTCCTTATGGCGGGAAACACAACGTTCCTCGTTTGCTCCGAGGACGGTCAGGTCGATGAGATAATCGACATCATAAAGCATTGTTCGAGAAGAAGAAAGCAGTATGTTCCTGCTTCGACAATGGGCGGCGTTGATATGCAGTCAACATCTTTTCCGCTTGAAGTTCCCGTCGGCGGCGCAACAATTTTCGTCACCGATATCGAACGCTTTGAAAAGGTATGAGCGTAAAGACTTTATACGGGAAAGCGAGCGTCACCGAACCGATAAAGGCAATGGTAACGCACGGACGAACAGCTCACGGCTTTTTGCTCACGGGTGAAAAGGGCGTTGGGAAAAAGACCTGCGCACTTTATATCGCAAAGTCTATTCTCTGCGAAAACAGTCGGGACGGCGTCCCCTGCGGAGTATGCCGCCAGTGCAAAAGGATAGACGAGGGGACTCACCCCGATGTCATAACTCCCGAACGCACGGGAAAAACGCTTATATACGGCAAGGATTCTATACGGGAAATGTATGACGATGCTTACACTATGCCGAACGACTGCGACGCAAAGGTGTATCTTATACCCGACTGTGAAAGTTTACAGGAACAGACACAGAATCTTCTGCTCAAGCTGATAGAAGAACCGCCCGATTATGCGTATTTCATCTTCACGGCGCAGAGCAAGGGAACTTTTCTTCCGACTATACTTTCACGAGTTATAACGCTCGGCATACCCGAATGCAGTGATGAGGAATGTGCGGCGGCACTCCGTGAAAAGGGCGTTTATACCGAGGAGCAGATACAGAGTGCGGTCGAAGCTTTTCACGGCAGTATCGGACGGTGCGAAAGCTGTCTTGACGGCGAGGGGCTTGAAACCGCCGAGCTTTGCAGGAAGATCGTTGCCTGTATGGCTTCATCGGACGAATACGGGCTTTGCAGAGTTCTTGCCGAAATAGGCGAGAACCGTGACAAAGTAAAGGATATCCTTGTGATGCTCGACAAGGTGATGCGTGATGTCTGCGAGGTGCGGCTGTACGGCGAGAATGCCGTTTTTATCGGCTGCTGCAGGGACGGCGCAAAAAAGCTTGCGGAAAGAATGTCTTTCAAAAAAGCACTTCATATTCACGAAATTATCGGAAAGAATATAAATTACTGCAATGCAAATATAAATGTACCGCTGGCGATGTCTGCGCTTTGCGGTGAGATCATCTGATGCCGCAGGAAGCGGCTGTGGAAGGTCGGAATGTTTTGAACGGCTTTTCCGAAAATAAAAACGAAAGGACGAAAAATGGCGGAAATTATCGGAGTGCGCTTTAAGAGCGCAGGCAAAGTTTATTATTTTTCCCCCGGAAAGCAGAAGCTTTCTGTCGGCGAAAAGGTTATAGTTGAAACGGCGAGGGGCGTTGAATGCGGCGAGGTCGCACTTGCAAACAAGCAGGTCGATGACAGCAGGATCGTCAAGCCGTTAAAGGACATTATCCGCAAGGCGACCGAGGCTGACCTTAAAGCGGTCGAGCAGAACAAGCAGAAGGAAAAGGACGCTTTCAGAATATGTCAGGAAAAGATCGCAGCGCATAAGCTGGATATGAAGCTTGTCGATGTTGAATGTACATTCGACAACAACAAGATACTTTTCTATTTCACGGCAGAAACGAGAGTTGATTTCCGTGAGCTTGTAAAAGACCTTGCGTCCGTGTTCAGAACGAGGATAGAGCTTCGCCAGATAGGTGTTCGTGACGAAGCAAAGCTTCTCGGCGGACTTGGAATATGCGGAAGAGAATTCTGCTGTAAATCATTCCTCGGCGATTTTCAGCCTGTTTCCATCAAAATGGCAAAGGAGCAGGGGCTTTCGCTCAACCCGACGAAAATTTCGGGAACGTGCGGACGACTGATGTGCTGTCTGAAGCACGAGCAGGAAGCGTATGAAGACTTGCTCAAAACAACGCCGAAGGTCGGCGCTTATGTCAGCACGGAAAAGTTCAAAGGCTATGTTGAGGAAGTGAATCTTCTCACGGGCAAGCTGAAAGTAAAGCCCGAAAAATCGGACGATCCGTCGGTCGTATTCGACAAGTCCGAGGTAACGGTCATTCGTGACGGCAAGATAAAGGTCGACCGTGACGAAGTAAAGGCACTCAAATCACTTGAAGATAAGTAATAATTTGGAGGGACAGTTTTATGATCATCAAAAAAATTATTGAAACAAAAAGATTTATCGATGGAGCTAAGGATATGTTTGAAGATAAGTGGGACAGCACTAAGGCTGCACTCAGCAATACAAAAGAGAAGCTTTATGACGCAAAGTCAAAGCTTGCTCAGTACAATGTAAAAAAGGTAAGGGCTATCGCTATAACTCTCGGAGTTGTCAGCATAGTTCTCTCCGCAGCGGCTCTCGCAGTTTCTATTGTTGCGCTCGTTAAGTCCTGCAAGACAAAGAAAAAGGCAAAGGTCGAGGATTACAGCTATTACATCGACGACCCCGATGATATCGAAAGCTACAGCCTTGGTGTTGACAACAAGAAGATAGATGAAAAGGATCTTCCCGAGGATAATGAGGACTAACTTCATTGAATAATTTTTGACCCGAAAGGAATTTTTGACAAATGAGCAATAATGACGGAAATATCATCAATGTTAAACCTGCACGTTCGGCAGGAAAAATAATTGCGGCAGTTATAATTATCCTCGCACTTGTGATAGTCATACTCAACTCGTTCACGGCGGTAACGGCAGGTCACTCGGGCGTTGTGACGACGTTCGGAAAGGTTTCGGACAGCGTTCTGACCGAGGGACTGCACTTCAAGATACCGTTCGTGCAGAAGATAGTCCTTGTCGATAACCGTGTACTCAAAGCCGAAGCTGATTGTTCATCGGCTTCAAAGGACTTGCAGACGGTTCGCTCGACTATTGCGGTGAACTATAAGGTGATGAATTCTTATTCCGCATCGGTTTATAAAAATATCGGTATGGACTATGAATCGGTGATAATCATTCCTGCCGTTCAGGAGTGCGTAAAGGCTGTGACCGCACGTTTTACAGCGGAGGAGCTTATAACGAACCGACAGAACGTCAGCGACCTTATGAGCGAACAGCTTAAAGAAAAGATAGGCTCTTACGGCATCGATGTTCAGATATTCAACATCATTTCGTTCGACTTCACCGAGGAATACAATGCCGCTGTCGAAGCAAAGCAGACGGCTCAGCAGAACGCCCTCAAAGCCGAGCAGGACTTACAGCGTGTAAAGGTCGAAGCCGAGCAGACCGTTGCCGAGGCTCAGGCAGAGGCAGAGGCTTACAGACTCAAATCCGAGCAGATAACGCCCGAAGTTCTTCTTATGAGCTACATAGACAAATGGGACGGCAAGCTTCCGACCGTTGCAGGTGAGAACGGCTCGATGCTCATCGACATAACCGCTCTTCTCGAACAGATTGAGAAAGAGGATAAACCGACAAGCAGTGCGCCCGTTTACACCGCTCCCGAAACGGCTGATACGGATACATCGAATACAACCGGTGAATAAAAATGACCCCTGCGAACAATGCGCAGGGGTTTCTTTTCGGAGAATATTATGGAGATAAAAATAAAGCTTCAGAACGGTGAAATAGCCGAGAGAGCGTGTGCGTTCGCACGAAATATGAACGGCGTCGGCAGTGCGGAATATGACGGGGAAGAAATTGCGATAACACTTTCGCCGAACGGCTCGGAAAATGTTGTAAAAAGCGCAGTCGAGGGCTATATCGAAGCAATGGGCGGCGGAAATGACGAAGCAAAGCCGAAAAGAACACATTCACGGCTGAAATTCGTTCTGAGGATAGTCATAACTGTTCTTCTCGCTGCGGCAGGTGCTGCTGCGGCGCATTTCGGCGCAGAAACGCCCTCGCTTTTCCTTTATATTGCGGCTTACATAATTATAATTTGGGACGTGTTTTTATCCGCTGCCGAAAGCATAAAAGAAAAACGCCGCCCGAAGCTATCGGAAGTGTTGGTATGCATCGTCACGCTTGCGATGTTCGTTATGGGGTGGTATCTGCCTGCGGTTGTCACTGCAATAATTCAATGCGTAATTCGTAATGCGTAATTCGTAATTATTTTGTTCCGCAATTTTACGGTGAGTTCCCTTTTGGGGCAGGGGATTTTTGTATCCGTCCGTTGGAAATACACGAAATTATGCGGATTTTCTGTAGGGGACGGGTCGCTGTCCCGTGCCACAGGGCGTTTGGGCAATAATACTAAACACCAATAAAACTATATACAAAAAATCCCCACAGAGAGGCAACTCTGTGGGGATTTACTTTTGGTGAACAACGTGGAAGTATTCACAATCTCATTTCTTGTGAATATTATATCACACAGAAATAGTATTGTCAAGCGTAAAAGAAAAATTCAAAGTATATTCCATTCCGAATGATAATTGATTTTGTTTGCGATAAATATGCGGAACAAAAATAATTCCGAATTCCGCATTCCGCATTCCGAATTTAATTTGTCACATTGCCGAAATACCGATAACGGTAATATTATCCGTGCTGCCGCCCTCTTTGGCAAGCTCTACAAGTGCTTTAAGACGCTTCGGGAGCTTTATCGGGAGCGCAAGCGTTTCTTCAAAATCGCCCTTTGTTATATAGTCGGAAAGTCCGTCACTGCATATCAGTATAAGGTCGCCCGGCTGTATGCCGCCCTCGATGGGCGTCACATCGACGGTCGGGTCTTCGACGATGTTCCCGAGGACGGGGAAAATCACGTTGCGGTGCTTGTGGGTTCGCTTTTCATCGGCGGTTATCTCGCCCTGCTCATAGAGCATCTGGACAAGCGACTGATCTCGTGAGAGCTGTCTGATACTGCCGCCTCGGCATCGGAAAAGCTTTGAATCGCCGACATTGATTATGCAGGCAGAGCCGTTTTTGTCGACTGCAAGCGCACAGAGTGTTGTCTGCATATTGATATTGTTGTTTTCGGCGCCGTTTTTGCGCAGGGCATAATGGATATCGAGTATCTTTTTTTCATAGTCTGTGTTCTCGGCAGGCTTCAGCGCACAGAGCAGGTTAAGCGCAAGCCTTGAAGCGACTTCGCCCCCGACTTCGCCGCCTACGCCGTCAGCAACGGCGGTCACGAACGGCGTATGAAGCTCGCTTTCGAGCATAGCCTGATCCATTACTATTTTATTGATAAGAAAGGCGTCCTCGTTGTGATCCCTCACAGTTCCGACGTCGGTTATACCGCAGCAGTAGTACATCAAATGCCTCCGAAAAGGAAAATTATAAATACATTATACCTCAAAAACATTGAGTTTTCAACAGATATGATATTTATTTACATTTTGACCGCTGTATTGTCATACAGAATTTTTTATCCGTGATTTGTGAAAATTGGACATATTGCTGTAAAAATGGATCATAAACGCTTGACAAAATTATAAAATGGGTGTATTATATGTATAATAACTATAAGTATAAGGAAATGTCTGTATTGACGGTTCATTTCTTTTTCGTTGGAGGGAATAAAATTGGCAGTTGCTCTTACAGAATTGATAAGCGTAAGCACACTTCAGTCTATTCAGGACGGATTTGCAAAACTTACAGGCATGGCTGCGCTCACTACGGACGCTGACGGCAATGCTGTTACAAAGGGAAGTAATTTTACCGAATTCTGCATGGATCTTACAAGAAAAAGCCGTGAGGGCTGCCGCAGATGCGGTCAATGTGATAAAAAAGGCGGAGAGGACGCTCTTCTTTCAAGGAAGTCCGTTGCTTATTCCTGTCACGCAGGACTGGTAGATTTCGCTGCGCCCATTATGCTCGGCAGTGAAATGATCGGCTCGTTCATCGGCGGTCAGGTGCTCACAGAAGAGCCCGATGAGGAAAAGTTCCGCAGTATCGCACGTGAGCTCGGCATCAATGAGGATAAATACATAGCAGCTCTGCGCAAGGTGAAGATCGTAAGCAGAGATAAGATCGAAGCTGCTGCCGATTTCCTTTTCATAATCGCAGGACTTCTTTCCCAGTCGGCTTATGATGCTTATATCTCAAAGCAGAACAATACGGGACTTACAAGCCTTAATCAGGCACTTTATAAAAAGGTAGACGAGGCAAGCACACTTATAAGACATACCGAAAAGTCGCTCAATTCGCTCAAGGATGCTTATGCAAACCTCAGTGAGATCGCAAAGGGTACTTCCGCAGAGATCGTTAAAACGAACGATACGCTCAAGCAGATACAGGATATTGCCCTTAACACAAAGATACTCGGCTTTAACGCTTCTATCGAAGCTTCGAGAGCTAAGGAGGCAGGAAAGGGATTCGGCGTTATCGCACAGGAAGTCAGAAGCCTTGCCGAAACGAGCCAGATGTCCGCTGACAGCATCCAGAACGCAATGACAAGCATCGACAGCCGTTCAAAGGCTATTGTTGAGAATATTTCAAATACGCAGAACGTTGTTGCAAACTGTTTCAAGGATATAGAACAGTTTGACACGCTGCTTGACGACATCAAGAATATGAAGTAAACGATCTTTATACGATCCCGTAAAAGGAGGCGGATATTATGGATATGAGTACATCTATCGCTTCAACGGCAATGGCAATGAAGCAGGCAGAGTTCCGGCAGCAGGCAGGCGTAAGCATACTCAAAAAGAGCATGGACGTAAGCTCACAGCTTGCAATGGGAACGATCGAAATGATGAACGATTCCGCAAAGGCATTTGCAGGAGATATCGGCGCATTGTTCGATGCAAGAGCATGATCAATGCATGATCGTTGTATGCCGGAAATTCTCATACAGCTGTAGGGAACGGATTTTCCGTCCCGAATCGCAATAATGATCTTTCATAAACAAAAACCTGTTTTCAAAGGATCCGAATTCTTTGAAAACAGGTTTTTTGTTTATTATAAAGAGGACCTGCTGTGCGTGGGAAAATAATACTATTTTTAAATCAAAGTATAGACAAAAATTAATATTTATACTAAACACCAATTAAAAACTATACAAAAAAATCAAGCAAAAACTCTGATATATGGATTTTGCGCAGATTTTTTTGTCTATAGTTTTATTGGTGTTTAGTATTAAACAGCTGCGAGATTGTCGGTTTGATTCTTCCGAATTTAAAAATTACGCATTAATTCAGCCCCTGTGTAATAGTGTTCCAGTATCTCCCGATAAGTTTTTCCCTCTTTGGCAAGGCAGTTTGCGCCGTACTGGCTCATTCCCACACCGTGACCGCTGCCTTTTACCGAAAAGGTGTAGACCTTGTCAGTGGTGCTGTATGAAACCGTGAATGATGACGAGCGCAGTCCGAGAGCGGTACGCACCTCCTGACCGCTGTAGGTCTTGTCACCGACAGTGACCCGCTTTGCATAGCCGCCGATCGTAAGGCTGTCAACGGATATCGTGCTGTTTTCGTCAAAGTCCGAATCGGGAAAAGCGGCTTTTATCTCATCGGCGGTGAATTTGTTTTCACTGTAAAATGTCGGTGCTTCTTCGTCCCATTCGCTGTCTGCGGAAATAAGGTAGGGGAAAGACGCTTCCCACACCTCGGCGGAATCCTCGGTCTTGCCGCAGGAGATAGAGTGGAACGCTGCTGCGATAGGCTCATCATCGTAAAAAAGTGCTTCGGGGTAGACGGCATCAACGGCGGCTTCTATCTTCCGGTGGTACTCGTCATAGGCAGTGCCGTAAAAAGCCTTGCCCTGCTCTGGAGTGAAAAAGGCTTGGAATTTCGTGCTGTCGTTGGAGATGACTGCACCCATCAGCTCGGGCGTAGGGTTCTCACTTTCGAGCTTTTCACGGCGCAGGGCGTATGTATATGCTGCTACTGCCTGCGCTTTGAGTGCCTCGGTTTCGTATGCGGCAGGCATTTCCGCCATAACTGCGCCGATGAGGTAGTCTTTCATCGGCATTTCCATAACTTTTCCGCTTGTTATATCCAAAACGGTGAAAATCTCGGCGGTATCGGTGCTTTCAGCAGTTTCGGGTGCGGATATGCTTGTCTGCGTTTCTTCGGTGGAGGTCTGCACGGGCGGAGCGGCGCTTTTTCCCCGTCCGATAAAGCCGACAAGCGGTATAACGAACACAAATGCGGCGAAGATGAGAACGATTTTGAACAGATCCTTCATTATAACATTTCCTTTCTTGATAAAGCGGTAATGCTTTAAATTGTTGCAAATATGACAAAAAGAACAGACAAAGCAGCTTTTTTTCGTGACCCGTTTTTTAAAAAACAGCTTGACAAGTGTTAAAAGCTATTGTAAAATAAAAGAGTACATATTTTATCAGAGTGTGCGCCTATAGTTTTGTGCAATGATGCACTTTTCAAAGCAAAGACGACACCCGAAGTATGTGCGCAATGCTTTGAAACGGGCGGATACCCGATATAAAAGCATCTGAGGAAAGGGGGAGGCTCTTTATAAAAGGGCACTTCACAATGATTGGAAAAGAAAATCAAAACGGCAGCGCTGCTATAACAAGTTTATGCGGCGAATTTCTTAAACATAACAATATCCCGCCTGAATTATATGAAAAATATCAGGTGAAAAGAGGTCTGCGAAACAGCGACGGGACGGGCGTTGTTGCAGGCATCACAAATATTTGCAATGTTCACGGCTACGTTGTTTCCGAGGGCGAAAAAGTCCCTGCCGAGGGTGAGCTTATCTACAGAGGCTACAGCATCAACGATATAGTCGCAGGCATACAGAAGGAAAACCGCTTCGGCTTTGAGGAAACGGTCTATCTGCTCCTCTTCGGCGATCTTCCTACGCAGGTTCAGCTTGACAGCTTCAATGCGCTTCTGTCCGAATACAGAGAGCTTCCTCCGGGATTTTCCGAGGATATGATATTTAAAGCTCCGTCAAAGAATATAATGAACAAGATGGCACGATGCGCACTTGCGTTCTATTCCTATGACGTTGACCCCGAGGATCAGTCGCTTGCTGCTGAACTCAACCGTGCGATATCCGTTATCGCAAAGCTCCCGTCCGCAATGGTCGATGCTTATCAGATAAAGCGCCGTGTTTTCGATCACGAGAGCCTTTATATGCACCCGCTCAATCCTGAGGAATGTACGGCGCAGAGCATTCTTTCAACGCTCCGTTCCGACCGTGTTTATTCCGAAGAGGAGGCAAAGCTGCTCGACCTTATGCTCATTATCCATGCAGAGCACGGCGGCGGAAACAACTCGACCTTTACCTGCAGAACGCTCACGTCCTCGGGTACAGATGCATATGCTGCTTATTCGGGCGCTATCGGCTCGTTAAAGGGTCACCGTCACGGCGGCGCAAATACAAAGGTCATAGCACAGCTTGAGGACTTTAAGTCGAATATTGAACACTGGGACAATGACGGCGAGGTCAAGGATTACCTTGCAAGGATAATCCGCAAGGAAGCAGGTGACGGAACGGGACTTATATATGGTATGGGTCACGCTGTTTACACCATTTCCGATCCGAGAGCCGTTATTCTCAAAGAGAACGCAATGAAGCTTGCAAAGGGAACTGAATATGAAAAGGAATTTATACTCCTTGACGCTGTTGAGCGCCTTACGCCCGAGGTTTTTGCCGAGATAAAGGGCAATAACAAGGCAATGTGCGCAAACGTTGACCTTTATTCGGGACTCGTTTACCGTATGCTCAAGATCCCGGTTGAACTCAACACGCCGATGTTCGCCGTTGCAAGGATCGCAGGCTGGGCTGCACACAGAATTGAAGAGCTTACAACGGGCAACAGGATAATCCGTCCTGCTTACAAGCCTATCGCAAAGAGAAGATCCTATACGACTATCGAAAACAGATAAGAGAATACATATATTCGAGGGCGAATATTTATTTAACAAAAAAGGAGAAGTTGACATGAGCGAAAAACAGGTTACTCCGTATAAAAAGAAAAAAGTCTTCCTTGACAAGAAATTCTCTATGGTGATCTATGCGGTCACTCTTGTGCTTGCGGTGATATGCAGAACATTTCAGCTCAAGGACAATATGAATTTTCAGAAAGGCACATACATCGATCCGGGATTCAATCTGACACTTGCGGTCATTCTTGTGGGTTTTGCACTCCTTCTCGCCGTAATGATCTTCGGCGAATCAAGGGATAAGGTGATAAAATCCTGTATCCTTATCAACCCGATGCGCTTAAGGGCGGAGCGTCTTAACAAAAAGATCTCCCCGAAGGCTGCGGCATCAATGTTCGTTATGGCAGGTCTCCTTATATATGAAACGATCGCACCGCTTGCGGCACAGATAAGCCTTAACAAGAGTATGTCCACCGAGGACGAACCTATCGGCGCATTTGCAAACATCACGGCAATGCAGTGGGTAGACTATGCGTTCATGATAGTTCTCTGCTTTACGTTCATCTCGACGGGCGTGAGCATTTTCAAGGGCGATGGCATAACAAAGGGTCAGTGCGCATTCCTCACACTTTTCCCTGTCTGGAAGCTTATAAAGACATTTGAGCTTATCACGACATATCAGGTGATCGGACCTTACTCCGAAAAATGCTATATCCTTATGACGAATGTGTTCTCGGCGCTTTTCTTCCTCAATGTTGTAAGATTTTTCTGCGGATACGAAAAGAAGAGAACGAGATATTATATGATACTTTTAGGCTATGCGGCATCGATCACTGCAGCGGTATCAACTCTTCCGAGATATGCAATGATCTTCCTTACCGACTACACGGTTAGAGAGGGTATGCTTATTCCGGATACGACAGATGTCGGAATAATCTTTGTAACAGCCACTATAGTTGCTGTATTCTGGAGCACCTACGTTTACAGAGTAATGCCCAAGCTCAATCTTACGGGCAAACGCCGCTGGACAGGACTTCAGACCGATGGTAATTCCAAGATGGAGACCATTGACGACTGATAAGATCTTTATGGGGTGTTTTTAGCGGTGAAGAACCGCTTTGAACGCCCCGTTTTTCATTTTTGCGAAAGGAAATGCCGCCTTGATGAATAAAAACAGTATAATAATGCTGATGACCGCCGCTTCGGTCATGCTTTCGGGCTGTACGCTCGGCGGTTCGGCGGAAAATCTTCTTTCCCCGCCCGTTATTTATGAGGAGCAGGAGGATATATATGATGCACTCCGCAAAAGCATCAGCGGCAATATAACACTTCAGTACCCCAGATCGGGTGCTTACCGCTCGGCTTTTGTCATAAAGGATATCGACGGGAACGGCGATGATGAGGCTGTCGTTTTTTACAGCGTTCACGATCAGATAAGGATAAATATTCTTGATAAGGACGATGAGGGCGGATGGCAGTCGGTATGTGACCTTGAGGGCAGCGGAACGGGCATTGACCGTATGCAGGTCGGCTCTATCGGTTCGGCGGAACGAACGAGTATCATTGTCGGCTACAGCGTTTCGGGCGGTGACAATATCCTTAAGGTCTACAGCTACAGCGGAGGAAAGGTCAGCGAAACATACACGGACAGCTATTCTTCGTTCTTCACATTCGACCTTAACGGCGATGGACAGGACGGACTTTGCATTATCCATTCCAATAATGAAAATATCGGAAGAAAGGCTGATTTTTCCGTTATAACCGATACGGGAACGCAGGTGGTGAAGAAAGATACTGTTGCGCTCAATGACAAGGCTACGGACTTTGTCGGAGTCGCTCTCGGAAATGTCGGGGAAAACACGCCTGCAGTGTTCATTGACGAGCTTTCGGGCGGTCAGCTTTTGACCGAGATAATCTATATCGCCGCAGACACGCTCCGCAACCCGCTCTATCTCGACGAACGCCAGATGATAAGCGACACGATGCGCAGCAAGGGCTATTACTCTGCCGATATCGATCTCGACGGGATCGTTGAGATACCGTCGCAGTCCTACTTTCCGGGATACAGTCAGGATGAGCGTGATGCTTTTTTATCGACCAACTGGAATGTTTACTCGAATTTTACGATAAACAAAAAGTATTCAAGCTATTATGACGTTGAAAAAGGGTTCTGCTTCGTCTTTCCGGGACGCTGGGACGGACTCGTGACGGTGAAGAGGGATGAACACAACGGTGATATCGTTTTTTATAAGTATTTCGCCGATCTGCTCAATTCAACTGTCGAATTGCTGCGGATATCCGCAGTTACTTCCGATTATCACGATGATAAGATACAAAACGGCTATACATGGCTCAAAAGCAGGGATAATATACATTATTTCTGCAAGCTGCCCGATACATCGGACGAGCAGCTGATCCCGACGGCGGCGGAGGTCGCAAACAATTTCTATATTATGACTTGACGCAATGAGCTTATAAGGAGGAAAATGCTATGAAACGAATTCTCGTATGCGAAGATGAAGATGTTATCCGTGACTTTGTCGTTATTAATCTCAACCGTGCAGGATATGACGTTGTTGATGTAAACTGCGGCGAGGAGGCTCTTCGTGTTTTTGATGAGGAAAAAGGAAACTTCGATATCGCACTTCTCGATATAATGATGCCGGGGATCGACGGCTTTCAGGTCTGCAAGGCTCTGCGCAAAAAGAGCAGCACCCTCGGCATTATAATGCTTTCCGCAAAGACGCAGGAAATGGACAAGGTGAGCGGCCTTATGCTCGGTGCGGACGACTATATGACAAAACCGTTCTCCCCGTCCGAGCTTACGGCAAGGATAGATGCTATCTACCGCCGTGTAAGTATGTCCGTTGCACGTGAAGAAGAGGACTCTCCGACTATTGTTTCGGGTCCGTTCGAGCTTGACCTGAAGAGCAGGACCGTTTCCAAGAACGGAGTTCCGATAGAGCTTACGCAGGTCGAATATCAGATACTCGAATACTTCCTCAACAATCAGAAAACTGCGCTCGACCGTTCAAGTATCCTCACCCATATATGGGGCGAGAATTACTTCGGAGATGACAAGATCGTTGACGTTAATATCAGAAGAATACGAATGAAGATCGAGGACGAGCCGTCCAACCCGAGGTACATATCCACTATCTGGGGGTTCGGCTACAAATGGACAGCCGGAGATCAGAAAGGAAACGCTGAAAGATAATTCGGAGGAAAAACGCTTTGGGAAGCAAAAAAATATCAAGGCGGAACAACATAACCCGCCGCTGGATATTCAACAATATCGGTATAATCGCTGTCGTTCTGCTTATGGTAACGCTTGCGAGTACGATATTCCTGCACAGCTTTTACTATAATTCCGCACGGCAGTATCTTTCCGCTCGGATGAATACAGTGTCGAGCATTCTCCGGAATTCCTACAACGATCCTTCAACAAGCTTTACGGCGGAAACCCGTTCGGTCGTAGAAAACTGGGCGGACAGAAACCGCACGGAGCTTATGATAATCGGCAGGAACGGCAGCGTTGCCCTTACATCTTCCGGTTTTATACCAACGGTCGAAGACCCCATGACCGACTACAGCGACGCTGTTTCAACGGGTGAAACGGGTTATTTTGTCGGAAGAACGGACGGCGGCGAAAAGATAATGGCCTTGAGCATACTTCTCCCCGACAATGACGCAGGCTATGCTGCGGTAAGGGTGGCATCGTCGATGAAAAAGATCGACAGACAGCTTTTTGTTATGTTCCTAATTGTTGCGGCGATATGTGCGGCGGTGCTGATAATGACGTTTTTTTCGGGAATGTACTTCGTGAAGTCGATCGTTATCCCCGTGCGGCAGATAAGCGCAACCGCAAGGCGATACGCAAAGGGCGATTTTTCCGTGCGTATCCGCAAGAAAAACGATGATGAGATAGGCGAACTCTGCGACACGATAAACCATATGGCAAAGGAGCTTGCAAACTCCGAAAAGCTGAAAAACGAGTTCATTTCGAGCGTTTCGCACGAACTCCGCACTCCGCTCACGGCTATAAAGGGCTGGTCGGAAACGATAGCAAGTATGCCCGAGGACAGTGCGGCAGTTTCAAAGGGAATGAGGGTCATCGACCTTGAAACGGAGCGGCTTACACGAATGGTCGAGGAGCTGCTTGACTTTTCCCGTATGCAGAACGGCAAGTTTTCGCTTCAAAAGGAAACAATGGACGTTCTTGCGGAGCTTGGAGATGCGGTGCTTATCTACGGTGAAAGTGCAAAGAAAGCAGGCATTACGCTGAAATATGACGAACCCGATATGCTCCCGTTCATCGTCGGCGACAAGAATCGTATCCGTCAGGTTTTCATAAACATCATCGACAATGCGATAAAATATTCCGACAAGGGCGGACTGGTTTCCGTTCAGGCAGGAATGGCGGACAACACGCACATAGTTGTGGACGTTTCCGACACGGGCTGCGGAATAAGCAGGGAAGACCTTGCGAAGGTCAAGACGAAATTTTACAAGGCGAACTACACACGACGAGGTTCGGGCATCGGTCTTGCCGTTGCTGACGAAATAGTCACCATGCACGGCGGTAGGCTCGACATTCTGAGCGAGGAGGGGCAGGGTACGACAGTCCGCATAATCCTCCCGATAAAAGCCAATTAAACGCATTACCCCCGAAAGGAAAAACATTAAAATGAGTAAACAGAATAAGGAAGAAAAATTCAAGTCCAAGATAGGCGGTCAGGCTCTTATCGAGGGCATTATGATGAGAGGCATCGGCATTGCGGCAATGGCTTGCAGACTCCCCGACGGCTCGATAGACGTTGAAACATGGGAGATAAAAAACGGCAAGAAAGCACCTTGGTATAAGAAAGCACCCTTTATCCGAGGCTGCTTCAACTTCGCCGAAACCATGGCGGAGGGCATACGCTGTACAATGAAGTCCGCCGAAAAGCAGATGACCGAAGGCGATGAGGAGGAAGAACCCTCAAAGTTTGAGAAATGGCTCGAAGAAAAATTCGGCGATAAGCTTGTCAACGTTATAATGATAATCTCGATAGTGCTTGCAATGGTGCTTTGTGTACTGCTGTTCAAATTCCTGCCGATGCTTATATCAAAGCTTCTGCTGAGTGCAGGCGTTCCCGACTGGGGAAGAACAGTTGCAGAGGGAATCATAAAGCTTGCGCTGCTTATCGGATATTTCTATGTTATCTCGCTCACGGACTCAATGCATACGACATTTATGTACCACGGTGCAGAGCATAAAACCATCGCCTGCTACGAAGCACAGAAAGAGCTTACGGTGGAAAATATCCGCCCGATGTGCCGTTTCCACCCACGCTGCGGAACGAGCTTCATAATGATAGTAATTCTTATAAGCATAATCGTCGGAATGTTCCTGCCGTGGAAAAACATCGGTATAAGACTGCTGATGCAGCTTGTACTGCTTATCCCCGAAGCATCGATAGCATACGAGCTTATAAAGCTTGCGGGAAGATATGACAATATTTTCACAAAAATAATCTCCGCACCGGGACTTTGGCTGCAGCATATCACAACAAAAGAACCGAACGATAAGCAGATAGAGGTAGCTATAGCGGCGCTCACACCCTGCCTGCCGAAAGAGGACGAGGAAGATAAGTGGTAAGCGGGAACAATGCGTAATTCGTAATTCGTAATGCGTAATTATTTGCAGAGCTAAGATTTGTCCGGTACAGCGAAGCCAAGCAAAAGTTTCGTCCACCTTTTCAA
>OIYP01000112.1_pt1 | contig 57983 bp, 52 predicted proteins | sample 1588261 | NCBI WGS metagenome assembly OIYP01 (sample SAMN03283293) | human gut metagenome | biome: human-associated habitat; material: feces | host: Homo sapiens | place: Peru | collected 2012 | reverse complement strand
AACCGTGAATACGGCTTCCATTATTTCATTTCGCCATCAGACAGTTATCGTGCGTCAAAAACTTTTGCACACGAGTTTGGACACGGTTTGCTCGGTCTCGGTGATGAATACAGTAACGGATATTTGCTTGACGATAAGGAACTTAAATCACTCAATCTTTCCTCGGTTGAAGACCCGGAAAAGATAAAATGGCGACAGCTTTTAGGCTTTAGAAACACATATACCTGTCGTAACGCATATGGCTCAAAAATGCTTGTTTCAAGTTATGAGTGCATAATGAGAGACACAAACCATCAATTCTGCGAGGTTTGCCGTTTGCAGGGCTTCAAGCGAATGTCACAGCTTGTTAAGGATGTAGACCTTTATGTTGCATCTCCCGAGGTTAAGGAATATACGGGTGCTTATTCAAAACCGTCTGATTTTGCCGACTTGGAAACAAGCTCATATTATAATTACACAAACAATCGCAATGACAGACTTTTAAGCGGTGACAGCAAAAACAGATTTAATACCAATATGAACGGTAAAAAAATCGAGCTTCGCACCGTTATTCAAAATATTTCGGATAAGAAAGCCCGACAGCTTAAATTCAAAATGTGGATTAAGCATTCCGACGGAAGCGTTGCGACCGATTCATCGGGAAATCCGCTTCAAACAGTTCAAAGCTTTGACATTCCTGTTTGGAATGATAAGGCAAATTTCTGGCCGCTCGGTGCTTTAGATCACATCAAAAGCGACTTTAATTCGGGATTGAAGAACTGCTCGCTTATTTATCAAATTCCGACAGACGCACAGCTTAGAAACGGTGACACCGTGGCATTTCAGGTGCTTGACGAAAACGGTAATGTGCTTGCCGACGATAATACGGAAACACAGCGTTACCCGACTGTTTCAATTCAATATAAATTTGAGGACGGCTCTGAAATTCCTAATACTGCGGGCGGAACATTCACCGTTCCTTACGGCACAAAACTTGATTTAACGCCTGCAAAATCGCTCTATGATTATGAATTTGTAAGGGCGGACGGCTTGAATGAGCCTGTCGTTTCGGACGGAACTGTTATCACTTATTATTATAAAGACAAATCTGTTCCCGAGGAAAAGCCTGCACCTCTGATTGACAGCGTTTCGGTTTCGCTCGAGAGCAGTATTACTATGAATTTCTTGGTTGATAAGAAAATTGTATCGTCATTTGACGAGTGCTATATGACCTTTGAATGCGGTGATAAAAGCGCAACTGCAACCGAATATATCGAAAAAGACGGCTACTGCCTGTATGCGTTTAAGGGGCTTTCCCCTCAGCTTATGAACGATAATGTTGTCGGCGTTCTTCATGCAAAGAAAGACGGCACGGAATATGTCAGCCCCGAAAAATCCATCAGCGTTAAAACCTATGCTTACACCTTGCTTGATAGGTATGCCACGGGTGACACTAACGCGCCGCTTCGCAGATTGCTTGTAGATTTGCTCAATTACGGTGCTGCAGCTCAAATTTATGTCGGCTATCAAACCGATAATCTTGTTAATGCCGACCTTACAAGCACCCAAAAAGCGTGGGGAAGCGTTGATATTAACGACTTCAGAAATATCAGAAATTTCAATTATAAAACAATTAACAGCCCGACCGTAGATTGGACAAACTGCGGACTTGTGCTTGGCAATTCAATTATGCTCAGAGCATATTTTAACGCAGATAATGTTGAAAATAAAACTGTCGAACTTGCCTTTAACGGTGCTAAGTTTACCTACACAAAGGATGACTTTATCCGAGATGATGACGGGTCGTATTATTTCTACTGTAACGAATTGTTTGCCAATGAGGTAAGCGATGAAATTTTGTTTACTGTTTATGAAAACGGTGTGCCGTGCAGTAACACTATGATTTTCACGGTGGAATCATATGCAAGACTTATCAGAGATAAATTCGCAGGAAGTAATATTGATAAATTAACAACAGCAATGATGCTCTATGGTAAAAGTGCCGGAGCATACAAAGCTTATATGCAAGGAAAGGGAATATAAAACTATGAAATATGTAAAGCCACAAGCGCAGTTTGAAGAATTTGTTGTCAGCGATGTTGTAACAACGTCAACACCTTCTGAAGGTTCGGGCAGCAGAGACCCGATTTATTTACCTAAGGTATGATTTTGTTAAGCTGAAACAGTCTTAAAACAATATAAAACAAAGGACGATTTCTTGGATGTATTATCCTTGGTCGTCCTTTTTTATATATAATTATTATAATATTAATAATATATATTGAAATATTTATCGTAAAATGTTAAAATATACTGTGTTATTTTGGGCATAATGGAACTGAGGTGCCGTTATGTCAGAAGAAAATGAAAATATTAATTCACAGCAGAATGAGCAATCTGCCTTTGAAACAGGCTCAATCACCGTAAAAAAGGACGGACATTTTATTCATTGCCTTACGATTATCGGACAGATTGAGGGGCATTATATTCTCCCGAGCCAAAATAAGACTACTAAGTACGAGCATGTTATACCTCAGCTTGTGGCAATTGAGGAGAGTAAGGAGATTGACGGTTTGCTTATCATTCTCAATACTGTGGGCGGAGATGTTGAGGCAGGACTTGCAATAGCAGAGCTTATCGCCACTATGAAAACTCCCACCGCTTCGCTCGTTCTGGGCGGCGGTCACAGTATAGGCGTGCCGCTTGCAGTAAGCTGTGACAGAAGCTTTATTGTACCTACTGCCACTATGACTGTTCACCCTGTCAGAATGAACGGTACTGTTTTGGGCGTTCCGCAGACTCTGTCTTATTTTGAAAAAATGCAAGACAGGATAGCCGGCTTCGTTGAGGCTAATTCAAAAATTTCCGCTGAGAGCTTTCGCAGCCTTATGATGAAAACGGGCGAGCTTGTTATGGATGTGGGAACTGTGCTTGACGGTGAGGCTGCCGTCGAATGCGATTTGATTGATGAACTCGGCGGTTTAAGCGATGCACTCGATTATCTTAACGATGTTATATCAAAGGAGAATGAGTAATGCTTTATTCGATAATCGGCTATGACGATATTTTTATGAACGATAATAACAGGAAATTTACCTTGCCTGCATCGAGTAATCCGTACGACTACATTCGTATGGGGTATTTTCTTGATGTACCAAATATTAACGGAGGACATAGATGTGTCAATTTTAACTGCGATTTTTCAGGCGCTGTTTCAAGCGATTTGTATAATACTGCCGATAAGTGAAAATGCTCACTCGGCTGTTTTTCATGATTTCTCTTCTCGTTTCGGCGGAGAAAACTCTGCTTTAACGGGAATCATACATATTGCCGTAGCCGTAGGAATTGCCGTGGCTATGTTAAAACTGTTTATCAGAATGATTAACGAGTTCGTTTTTACAATTAAAGATGTTGTCAATAAGCAAGCAAAGGCAAATTCTCAAAAACCTGCCAGACAGTTTATGTATAACTCCTTGATTTCGCTTGTACCGTTGCTTTTGTGGCTGATACCTTGCGGCTCAAAGGGCTTTTTATATACATTGCTTCGCTCATCACAGTATAATTCAACTTTGCTCGATGAGGGCATATTTATGCTTATTACAGCCGGCTTCCTCTTTGCCGTAATACGAGTGCTGACTATTAAGACAAATAATAAAGATATTACACAGCTTCCGGCTGTTGTTGTAGGAATGGTTGCATTCTTGATTGCTCCGCTTGGATTCTCGTTTATAGGCGTCGTTTTTTCGGTGCTTTTGATTTTCGGAATTAAAACAAAACAGGCACTTAACTACACTCTTTACATAAGCGTTCCCGTTTTACTTGTTAAGGGCATAATCGAGCTTTGCACAGCTACTGTTGCAATGACCGTGCTTCAAGCTATAATCGCCGTGGTAATTGCAATCGTCGCATCGTTTGTGCTTGTCAGATTGCTCAAATATTTTGTAAAGAATAATTTGCTCAGCTTTTTAGCTTGGTACGATACGGCATTCGGAGCAGTAATATTGGTGGTTGGAATTTTTGAGTTGATTTTCAGATGATTTACAGCTGCCGACGGTTTGATTAATTTGGATTGTTAGGCTTTGGCTTTCGCCTAAAGCAAAAATAAGAAGGATTGTTATGGCAAATACTAAAAAATCAAAATCAAATAACGCAAAAAAACAGACCCCTTCAAAGCCTGCACCTAAAAAGCCTGTTCGCTATTCAAAGGCACAGCTTGAGGAGCTTGAGGCTCAGCAAAGGGAAATAGACGAAGCAAAGCACGAGAATAAGACAAGAGTTGTCAGCATTATTATTTTCGCCGTTTCTGTTTTGTTTTTCTTTGTTGCAGTGCTTTCGGGAGACGGCTTGTGGAATGCTTTACATAATGTGTATATCGGACTGTTTGGCTGGATTGCGGCAATTCTCTTGCCGATACTCAGCCTTGTGTATTCCGCCCTTGTTACCGTAAAAAATACCGAAAAGAAAATGATTGCAGAATCTGTTTGTATTCTCATTTTGGTGTTCGTGGTTTCTACCTTTGTTTTTGTTGTTAAAAATACGGGCGACGGTGAGCTTGCGGATACAGTTGTGTCGGAGTTTAAGCAAGCACCGTTTGTTCTTAACGGCGGATTGTTCGGTGCAGCGTTCGGTTGGGTTTTGCTTACCCTCGGTAAAGCACCTGCAATTATTGTAGACCTGCTTATCGCTCTTGTTGATGTAATGCTTTTGTCTAAGGTTACCGTTAATCAGTTCTTCAAGAATACGGCTAAGCCTGTTAAAATGGCTGTCGAAAAGGCTGCCCCTTATATCGAGGAGCGTCGTGAAAGAAAAAAGGCTAATATAGACATTTACCTTGATGACGAAGCGCCTGCCGCAGAGGATGAGCAAAAAACTGTTAAATCTAAAAAACAGAAAAAAGAAGAAAAACCCGTTGAGGAGAAAAAAGACGATTATAGCGAGTTAATCGATGAAATCAATGCCTCAACAGGAAGAAATAAAAAGCGTCGTGAGGAGCTTAAATCACTTGACGAAATCGTTAAAGATGCGAGTGAACCTCAGAAACCGACGACAGATGATAACGAAAAAACAGACGAGCCTGCCGAGCCGTTTACCGTAACGGACGAGGAAATGAAGTCAACCGTTAAGGAATATAAGCTTCCCGATGTTAAGCTTTTGAAGGTGGCAGAACATAAGTCGTCTAAGGATATTTCAGGCGAGCTTAAAACTAATGCAGAGCTTTTGGTTGATACCCTTGCTTCGTTCGGAGTTCAGGCAGAAATTACAGATATTTCACGAGGACCGACGGTTACAAGATATGAACTTAAACCGGCTTCGGGTGTTCGTATTAATAAAATCACAAATCTTGCCGATGATATTGCACTTAATCTTGCGGCGGTCAATGTCCGTATTGAAGCGCCTATTCCGGGCAAGGCGGCTGTCGGAATCGAAATTCCTAATACCGTAAAGAATAGCGTTTCTATGCGAGAAGTTATTGATTCAGTCGATTTTTCATCACAAAAATCGCTTCTTTCTGCCGGACTCGGTAAGGATATTGCGGGCAAAACGGTGTTCTGCGATATTGCTAAAATGCCTCACTTGCTTATTGCGGGTACAACAGGGTCGGGTAAGTCCGTGTGTATGAATTCAATAATTGTTTCAATTCTTTATCGTGCTACTCCCGAAGAAGTTAAATTCTTAATGATTGACCCTAAAAAGGTTGAATTTTCAAAGTATGAGAATATTCCGCACTTGTTAGTTCCCGTTGTTACCGATCCAAGAAAGGCATCGGGTGCGCTCGGCTGGGCTGTGTCCGAAATGCTTTCCCGTTATCAAAAATTCAGCGATACGGGCGTAAGAGATATTGAGGGCTATAACCGTTATGTCGCAAAGCATGAGGATATGTCTCCTATGCCAAAGATTGTGATTTGCATTGACGAGCTTGCCGACCTTATGATGGCAGCACCTAAAGAGGTCGAGGACAGCATTTGCCGTCTTGCACAGATGGCTCGTGCGGCAGGAATGCACCTTGTTATTGCAACTCAAAGACCGTCGGTCGATGTAATCACGGGTCTTATTAAGGCTAATATTTCGTCCCGTATTGCCTTGACGGTTTCGTCGGCAATCGACTCTCGCACAATCCTTGATACGGGTGGAGCAGAAAAACTGCTCGGTCAGGGTGATATGCTTTATTCACCGATAGGCTCTAATAAACCGCTTCGTGTTCAGGGCTGCTTCATCAGTGATGAGGAAGTAGAAGAACTTTGCGAGTTTATTAAGAATCAGGGCGAGAGTGAGTATAGTGAGGAAATTCAAAAGGAAATTGAAAACAAGGCTGTTCAGGAGAAAAGTTCAAGTAAGTTTACCGATACCGATGAATCTGGCGAAAACCTTGACCCGCTTTTCAATGACGCTGTCGATGTCGTTATCGAAACAGGTAAGGCTTCAACCTCGTTCCTGCAAAGAAAGCTCGGTGTTGGTTACTCACGAGGTTCAAAGATAATGGACCAAATGGAGGAGAAGCACATCATTTCTGCACAGGACGGCTCAAAGCCACGAAAAATTCTTATCACAAAACAGCAGTGGATACAGCTTCAGGCTCAGGGTCCTGCCGATAATTTTACGGCAGATAATACCGATCAAATGACCTTTGGCTCAGACGCAGAGGTTATTGATAATCAAGAAGACACAGAGGAATACTATGAGTGATTTTCTCCCTGTAACTAAAGAAGAAATGCTTGCACTCGGATGGGAACAACCCGATTTCGTATATGTTTCGGGCGACGCTTATGTTGATCACCCGTCCTTCGGTGCGGCAATTATTACAAGAGTTCTTCAGGCTAAGGGTTATAAAGTCGCATTTATCAGTCAGCCTGATTGGCACAAAAAAGACGATTATATTCGCTTTGGTAAGCCAAGACTCGGCTTCTTCGTTTCAAGCGGTAATATAGATTCGATGGTTGCTCATTATACGGTTGCTAAAAAACCGAGAAGCACAGACGCTTATACAGCTGGTGGTGCTATGGGTAAAAGACCCGACAGAGCAGTTACCGTTTACTCAAATGCAATTAAAGAAATATATCCCGACACTCCCGTTATTATTGGCGGACTTGAAGCGTCACTTCGTCGCTTTGCCCACTATGATTATTGGGATGATAAGGTCAGACCGTCTGTTTTGCTTGACAGTATGGCAGATTTGCTGATATTCGGTATGGGCGAAAATCAAACAATTCAGATTGCAGACAGACTTAATAACGGCGAGCCTGTAACTCAAATTCACGATGTTTTGGGAACCTGTTATGCCGTTGATACTAAGGATACGCCGTATGTAGGGGTGGAGTGTCCGTCTTACGAAAATGTTTGTTCGTCTAAGACCGAGTACGCTAAGGCGTCGAGAATTCAGCAGGACGAGCAGGACCACATTCGTGGTAAGGTAATTAAGCAAAAGCACGGTAAAAAAATGGTTGTTCAAAATCAGCCTATGCCGCCGTTGACTACCAAAGAACTTGATTGGGTTTACTCCTTGCCTTATGCAAGGGCATATCACCCGATGTATGAAAAATTCGGCGGAGTACCCGGTATTCAGGAGGTTGAGTTTTCAATCACCCATAACCGTGGTTGCTTCGGTGCTTGTAATTTTTGCTCTATTGCGTTTCATCAGGGCAGATACATAACAACAAGAAGTAAAAAATCCGTTATCGCAGAAGCAAAAAAGCTTGTTAATATGCCTAATTTTAAGGGATATATTCACGATATAGGCGGTCCTACCGCAAACTTCAGACAGCCATCTTGCGAATTTCAAAAGGAACACGGACTGTGTAAGGGCAAAAAGTGTCTTGCGCCTAAGCCTTGTAAAAATTTATACTCAAATCATGAGGAATATTTGGATATTCTCCGAGAGGTCAGAGAGCTTCCCGGTGTGAAAAAGGTGTTCATTCGCTCCGGTATCAGATATGACTACCTCTTGCAGGATAAGGATGATTCATTCTTTAGAGAACTTGTTAAATACCATGTTTCGGGTCAGCTCAAGGTTGCCCCTGAGCATTGCTCGGCAGTTGTTCTTGATAAAATGGGAAAACCTCATATTGAAGCGTATATCGAATTTTCAAAAAGATATTTTCAGTATACCGACGAGGTAAATAAGGAACAGTATTTGGTACCGTATCTTATGTCAAGCCACCCCGGCTCAACCTTAAAGGACGCTGTCGATTTGGCTTTGTTCTTAAAGAAAAATCATATTCGTCCCGAGCAGGTGCAGGATTTTTACCCGACGCCCGGTACGATTTCCACAACTATGTTTTATACAGGGTTTGACCCATATACTATGCAGGAGGTTTATTCTGCAAAGTCTCCTCATGATAAAGCGTTGCAAAGAGCGCTTTTGCAGTATTATAATCCAAAGAATTTCGCCTTGGTTGAAGAGGCACTTAAAAAATTGCACCGCTACGATTTAATCGGTAACGGTGACGGATGTTTGCTCAGAGAGCCGATACATGCTAATAAGGGTAAAGGCTTTAAGTCAAATCAAGCCTATGCCTCAAACGGCAAAAATCGCAATAATCGAAGCAATCGTAATAATAAAAATAATTCAAGGTTAAATCAACAACGATTTAAGAAGAAAAAATAATTATGTCAGCAAGAAAGCAAACTTTAATTTTAATCAGCATCGCATTAATTTTAATCGGTGCAATCCTCGTCTATGTAGGCTACACCTCTCCCAGAGTTTACGATAAGCCTGTAACGGCAGAAAACGAGGCGTTTTATAATGATGAAGCGTCTGAGTTTCTTGCTCCGATAAATCTCAATACCGCCTCTGCCGAGCAGCTTATGACGGTGAAGGGGATAGGCGAGGCAAAGGCCGAGAGTATAATCTCTTATCGCTCGGAGCATTCAGGATTTCAAAGTGTCGAGGAGCTGAAAGAGGTTGACGGTATCGGAGAGGCCTTGTACGAGCAAATTTCAGGGAGCTTTACGGTGTGAACAGTTTATGCAAAAGAGTGCTTTATTGGTTTTTTCCTCGTCGTTGTGCCTTGTGCGGTGAGGTAGTTGAGATTAATAATCGCCTTTGTGACGATTGTATGAAAAATCCGAAAATCGCAGATAAGCCTTGCGATAAATGCGGAAAGGATAAGTCCCGTTGCGACTGTAAAAACAGCCACCATACTCCCGAATATGAGCGAATTGTTGCTCCATTTTATTATGAGGGTAATGTGATTAAGGCTGTTCACCGCTTTAAGTTTTCATCCCGTCGTGAACTTTGCAACGGAATGAGCGACGAAATGGTCAAGGTGATTTTGAATGAATATAAGGATGTTAGGTTTGACTATGTTACCTATGTTCCAATGAGTAAAAAGCGTGAGAAAAAGCGAGGCTATAATCAGTCTTTCCTCTTGGCAAAATGTATCAGCGAAAAAATAGGTGTTCCGTTGCTCGATACTTTTTATAAAGCGTATGAAAATCCGCCTCAGCGAAATCAAACCGCACGAATGAGAAGGGCAAATATTTTCGGAGCTTTTGATGTTCACGAGGATTTAGATGTCGCTGATAAAACATTTCTCATCGTTGACGATGTTAAAACAACAGGCTCAACGCTCAGCGAATGTGCCGCCGTGCTTGATTCCTACGGCGCATATAAAAGCTATTGCATTAGTTTTGCAATCAGATAATTTTTTCGGTCGCTTCGACCGTATACCTGCCCATAGCACAATAGGATAATGCACCCGACTCCGACTCGGGAGACTGTGAGTTCAATTCTCGCTGGGCAGACCATAAAACTAAATAACTTATATGAATAAGGAGAATCTTATGAGTTTTGTTAATATTATCAATCTGCTCGGCGGATTGGGACTATTCCTCTTTGGTATGAAATATATGTCCGAGGGTCTTAACAGCGTTGCGGGAAATAAGATGAAGGATTTGCTTGAGCGACTTACAAGAAATCGTTTTAAGGGCTTTTTGCTCGGCGTTCTTGTAACGGCTATAATTCAGTCGTCATCTGCCACAACGGTTATGATTATGGGCTTTTTGAATGCCGGAATTATGGACTTGTTTCAAGCCACGGGTGTAATCATCGGTGCAAATATCGGTACTACCATTACAGCCGTGCTTATCGCCATTGATGTGTCCGCCATTGCACCTATTTGTATTTTTGTCGGCACAGTTATGATGATGTTTTGCAAAAAACAAAATCAAAGATATGTCGGTCAAATTATACTCGGTTTCGGTATTCTTTTCTTTGGCTTAAAGTATATGAGTGGCTCTGAGGCTATGGGAGTGCTTAAAACAAGTGCAGCTTTCCAAAGCTTTATTACAAAGGCAGATAATCCGCTTTTGGGACTTCTTATCGGCTTTATTATGTGTTCTGTGCTTCAAAGCTCAAGTGCGTCAATCGGTGTTTTGCAGGCGCTTGCAATGACGGGTGCCGAGCTTATGCCTATGAAGTTTGCCATTTACCTTATTATCGGTATTAATGTCGGCTCGGCAATGCCGCTGTTCCTTTCGGCAATAGGTGCAAAAACCAACGCTAAGCGTGCGGCAGTTATTTATTTCATTTTTGATTTTGTCGGAATGCTTATTTTTACACCAATCGCATTCTTTGTGCCTCAGTATATCGAGTGGATTATGACGCTCTCCGATAACGGCTCTGTTCAGGTAGCAATTGCGCATATTATCTTTAAGGTCGTTACGGCTCTGTTCCTCCTTCCGTTTGTTCCGCTTGTTGTTAAATTCAGCGAAATTATTATTAAACCTAAGGAACATGACACACGACTCAGATTTCAGTTTATTGACACTAAGGTTGACGATAACCCCGTCACCGTTTCGCTTCAAATCGCCAGCGAGGTTGAAAGAATGGCTCGTATTGCGCGTATGAATTTTTCCATTGCGTGTGAGAGTTTTCTTAAAATGGACGATAGCCAAAAACGACTTATCGTAGAAAATGAGGAGCTTATTAATTGGCTCAATCATAATCTGAGCGACTATATGGTTACCGTCACTTCCCGTCAACTCACTCCTGAAGTGAGCGAATATATCGGTAAACTTTTCCATGTTATTACCGACCTTGAAAGAATCGGCGATCACGCTCAAAATCTTATGGAAAGAATTGAATCCGCAAAGAGCAGCGAGCTTACGATTACCGAAGAGGGTATGGAGGAATTTAATCAGATTTACGAGCTTGATTTAGAACTTCTCGATAGGTCAATCGGTGCGTTTCTCAATAAACAGCTTACAGATGATGAAGAACATCAGCTTCATTATATCGAGGATACAATCGATTATCTCACTCTGCAAGCGCAGGATAATCATGTTAAGCGACTTCGTGAAAAGAAGTGTCATACCGCATCGGGCGTTATTTATACAAAGGCTCTTCAAGACCTTGAAAGAGTCGGAGACCACTCCTATAATATCGCTTGGGCAGCAAGAATTGATAAGAAATTAATCAGACAGATTTAATCATTTACGGGGCTTGCCCCGAGGCATAATCAATTATTTACCTGCCGTGCAGGCGAAAATGTGAAAGAATAGAATTTAGCTTTACTTTGTGGCATAATTCAGCCATAAAAAAGAGAAATTTAACGGAGGATGTTAATGATGAACGATTTAATGGAAATTGTTAGCAAATTTGATTTTAAGGGCGATTTTGTCAGCGTTGACGAATTTGGTTCGGGACATATTAACAAGACTTATATTGTTAAATATAACACTCCCGATGGCGAGCAATACTATGTTCTCCAACGAGTAAATGATAATGTGTTTAAGAATATAGACGAGCTTATGCGTAATGTGTTCTCTGTTACCTCATATCTCAGAGGTATAATTAAAGGATACGGAGGAGACCCGGACAGAGAAACACTCCATTATATCAAAACAAAGGACGGACACAGATATTATACTCATTCAGATAATTCATATTACCGTGCGTATATTTTTGTTCGTGATTCCATTAGCTATGATACAGCCGACACCCCGGAGGTGTTTAAGTCAAGCGGTCAGGCGTTCGGTCGTTTCCAACGCTTGCTCGCAGATTTTGATGTTGACAGCATTACAGAGACTATTCCGCATTTCCACGATACACTTTGGAGATACAATAATGAATTTTTACCCGCTGTCGAAAAAAATCTCAGCGGCAGACTTGATACTTGCCTCGATGAAGTTGAGTTCGTTAAATCCTATTCAAACGATATGGGCAGACTTACTTCTATGATTGATTCGGGCGAGCTTCCTATAAGAGTTACTCATAATGATACTAAGCTTAATAATGTAATGTTTGATAAGGATACTAAAAAGTGCATTTGCGTAATCGACCTTGATACGGTGATGCCGGGACTTGCATTGTATGACTTCGGCGACTCCATTCGTTTTGGTGCTTCCTCTGCGGCAGAGGATGAAACAAATCTTGATAATGTTTACTGCAAGCTTGATTACTTTAAGGCCTATGCAGAGGGCTTTCTTTCAGAAGCAGGCGATGCATTTAATCAGGCAGAAAAGGATAATCTTGCCTTTGCATCACTTCTTATGACTCTTGAGTGCGGTATGAGATTTTTAACCGATTATATTAATGGAGATACATATTTCAGAACAGAGTATCCTGAGCATAATCTTGACCGTGCAAGAAATCAGTTTAAGCTTGTTTCAGATATGGATGCAAAGATGGACGAGATGGAAGAAATAATTAGGAATATTTAAGATGTCACTTAAAAAGAATGACGAAGTATTAATCAAAATAGAAGATATGACAAGTGAAGGCCCGTCAGTCGGTCATTATGACTCTCAGGCTGTTTTTGTCAGGGGTGCGGTGACGGGTGACGAGGTGCTTGCTCATATTATAAAGGCTAAAAAGAACTATGCTGTCGGTGTTGCAAGCAGGATTGTTTCTCCTTCACCCGACAGAGTGCAAAGCGATTGTGCCGTAAGCGATAAATGCGGCGGTTGTTCGTTTAGAAATATGAGTTATTCAGCCGAGCTTGAATATAAGCATAATAGGGTGGCAGACGCTTTGGAAAGAATCGGTCATATTACTGCGCCTGTTGCCAAAACGATAGGCTGTGATAATATCGACGGCTATCGTAATAAGGCTCAGTATCCCGTTTTTATAGAAAACGGTGAGCTTAGCGTCGGCTTTTATGCCTATAAGAGCCACAGAATAGTTCAAAGCGACGATTGCAGACTGCAAAGCCCCGATTTTAAGCCGTGCCTTGATGCGTTTAGGCTTTGGGTTAAAAAGGCAGGTATAACCTCATATGACGAAAAAACAGGCAAAGGCTTGCTTCGTCATATATATCTTAGACAGGCAGTCGCTACGGGCGAAATTATGGCTTGTGCCGTAGTTAATTCAGACAGACTTGTGCAGGCTGATTGCCTTGTTGAACTTTTAAGTAAAATTGAAAATGTAAAATCTGTTTGCTTTAATATTAATAAGGAAAATACTAATGTTATTCTCGGCAGTAAAACAAAGGTAATTTACGGTAAGGATACCATTACCGATGTTCTGCTGGGTAAGAAATTCATTATTTCACCCGAGTCTTTTTATCAGGTTAATCACGCTCAGTGCGAAAAACTTTATTCAAAGGCAGCCGAGTATGCAGACTTGAACGGTGAAGAAATCGTTGTTGACCTTTACTGCGGTGCCGGTACAATCGGTCTTTCAATGGCTGACAAGGCTAAGAAAATTTATGGCGTTGAGATTGTGCCGCAGGCTGTGGAAAATGCAAAAATTAATGCTCAAATTAATTCGGTGGAGAACGCAGAATTTTTCTGCGGTGATGCGTTTGAAGCTGTTAAAATGCTAAGAAACAGAGGGATTCAGCCGAATGTTCTCATCCTTGACCCTCCTCGTAAGGGATGCCAAAGGGAATTGTTTGATGTGATTGAGCAAATGTCACCCCGCCGTATCGTCTATGTTTCCTGCGACCCCGCTACCCTTGCCCGAGACCTCGCACTCCTCGCTTCAAAGGGCTATAAGACGCTCGAACTCACCCCCGTCGATATGTTCCCCCGCACCCCGCATGTCGAAACGGTTGTCAAGTTGGTTAGAAAAACTCCCGACGCATATATCGACATTACCGTTGATATGGATGAACTGGATTTAACTGCTTCTGAAGCAAAAGCGACTTATGAAGAAATCAAACAGTACATTTTAGATAAATATGATACAAAGGTGTCCAATCTTTATATCGCTCAGGTGAAAGAGAAATACGGCATCATAGAAAGAGATAATTACAATAAACCAAAATCGGAAAATTCTAGGCAACCACAGTGTCCAGCAGAAAAGGAAAAATTGATTGAGGAAGCGTTGCAACATTTTAAGATGATTTAAAGTGTAATCGGTACATTGGTAAAATCAAAAATCCTTCTGTAAAATGATAGTACAATCAAATTACAGGAGGATTTTTCTATGAAAACAATATTTGAACAGCAAGGCGTTGAGTATTGCCAGGTGGGAGATTATATGCTCCCAAATGTGGGATTGAATGCACAACAAGAATATCCAATCGGTGTATGGGGACAGCGATACCGCAAGCATTTGAAAGAAAACCGTCGCATTATTTACTACAACTATTTGACAAAAGGCACGCTCAACAAACACCTTGCAGAAGTAGATATACGAGCCGAAAAAATGTTTCAGCAGCTTGTGAAATCACTTGCCGAGAAAGAAAATGTAACAGAGAAACTCAAAGCAGAAAATACATTTTTATGGATTCGCAAGATGAATAACATCCGTAATCGAGCAACCGAAGTTGTAAATGTCGAGGTGATTTACATATGAGAGAACTCCAATATCACTTATACATTTCAGCAAATGAACACTCAGAAATTATTAGAAATCTTATCGCCTTTAAAAATAAATTTCAAAGTAATGGCAGATATACGGATGTCGTTGATGACTTGATTATAAAATTTTCATCAGCGAAAACGAAAAGTATACAGATAAAATAAAACCGAAAGCGAGAGCAAACCTTAACGGAAAGCTCTCACTTTTTCTTTGGTGTAAGGTGTTGTTTAATCTTAGCGAGCAGACCATTTATACTCCTATCGTCGTAAAACGGTCAAATCTCGTTAGGGAACACCCTAAGACCTGCCAAAAAAAACAGATGAATTTTATTTTACTAAAACATACTTTAGTAAATTGCATAAGACGTATTGACATCGATTCTTTTGGAGAGTATAATATAGTAAATCGTAATTTACTAAACGGAGGTATGCGTATGTTTATCGGAAGAGAACGAGAGCTTACAGCGTTACAGAATCAATATAATAGCAGTAAATTTGAATTCACTGTAATCTACGGTCGTCGTCGTGTCGGTAAGACCGCAATCATAAATGAATTTGTAAAAGATAAAGATGTAATTTATTTTACGGGCGTCGAGAGCAATGCAAAACAGAATCTCGAAAACTTCAGCCAAAGTATAATGAGTTACAAATCTGATTTGCCGCAAGGCAGTGAATTTACATCTTTTCAGGATGCATTGGAATTCGTTTTCAAATTGGCACAGGAAAAACGAATCGTCCTTGTAATCGACGAGTACCCGTATGTTGCAAAGGCTTCAAAGAGCCTCGCCTCTACCCTGCAGCTTATGATTGATAAGCATAAAGATGCTTCAAAATTATTTTTAATTCTCTGCGGTTCGTCGATGTCCTATATGGAAGACCACGTGCTTGCATACAAGGCTCCGCTTTACGGCAGAAGAACCGCACAGCTTAAAGTCCAGCCTTTTGAATTTATGGAAGCGTGCAAGCATTTTCCAAAATTCGCAGCAGAGGATAAGGCTATTGCTTATGGAATTGTAGGTGGAACTCCACAGTACCTGCTTCAGCTTGACGACGGCTTGTCTATAAAAGAAAACATTAAAAAGATATTTTTAAATCCGTCTTCATTCCTTTTTGAAGAGCCGACAAATCTTCTCAAACAAGAAGTGCGCGAGCCTGCGATTTATAATGCAATAATAACTGCTATCGCAACCGGTGGTACAAAACTTTCGGAAATTTCAAGCAAGGTTGGCGAGGACACAAGTGTTTGCGCAACCTATATCCGCAACCTTATTTCTCTTGGAATTGTGAAGAAAGAAACACCGTACGGCGAAAGCTCCGGCAGAAAAACAATCTACTCAATTGAAGATAATATGTTCCGTTTTTGGTATCGCTTTGTGGCAGAAAACACTTCGGTTATTTCAAGAGGTGCGGACGAGCTTGCTTATAAGAGAATAGAGCCGTATTTGTCCGATTATATGGGAGCTGTTTTTGAGGATATTTCAAAGCAGCATCTTTGGAATGAGCTTCTGAATGATAACTGCCCCGTTAATTTCACCGACATCGGTCGCTGGTGGGGTACAAATAAAAAAACAAGACAGCAGGAAGAAATTGACATTATGGGGGTACAAGACAAAACTACCGCCCTTTTCGGCGAATGTAAATGGACGAATGAAAAAGTTGACCTTGCTGTTCTTGAAAAGCTCATCGAACGAAGTGAGTTATTCAATTACAAGAATAAGCACTTTTATCTATTTGCTAAATCAGGATTTACTAAAGGTTGTATTAGCAAAGCGGAAGAAATGGGTAATGTAAGGCTTGTTGAATATAGTGAAATGTTAAAAGAGGTAAAATAAAATGGCTGACATAAAGTTATTTAATATAAATAAAACCGTAAAAGAATATCAAAGCGGAACAGTCACGCTCGAAAAAGAATTGCAGACTGTAATTGAAAACAATATGAATACTTTTTTCGGAGTCACCTTCCTTGCTTCTGAATATCGTACCACCGATGGCGGACGAATGGACAGTATCGGTATTGACGAAAATCATTGTCCAGTAATCTTTGAATATAAACGTTCAATGAAAGAAAATGTCATTAACCAAGGGCTGTTTTACTTGAACTGGCTGCTTGACCATAAAGATAGTTTTAAAGTTCTTGTTATTGAGAAACTCGGCTTAAAAGCTGCTGATGATATTGATTGGACTATGCCTCGTGTTGTGTGTATTGCAGGAGATTTTACTAAATATGATGAGTCCGCAATCAAGCAGATGAACCGTAACATCAGCCTTATTCGTTATAAGAAGTTTGGCGATGACCTCTTAATGTTTGAACAAATCAATGAAAATATCGCTGCTGCGATTTCTGAAGATACTTCTGTTAGTAAACCAAAATCTTCCGATAAAACTTTTGAAGAACAAATTAATGGTGCTGACAAAGAGATTAAGGTTCTTTATCAGAATTTGTCCAACTACATTTTAAGTCTTGGCGATGACATCAGCGAAACACACCTAAAGTTGTATGCTGCATTTAAGAAAATCCGCAATATAGTTACGGTGGTTGCATTGAAAAAGAAATTGGTTATCAACTTACCAATTGATGTATCAACCGTAACTTTTGAAGAAGGATTTTCAAGAGATGTTACTAACATAGGCCACTGGGGTTGTGGTGCAGTTGAAGTACAATTAAAAAACAAAGCTGATTTTGAAAAGGCGAAAGCACTGATTGACAGAGCTTATAATGAGAATTAATGGAGGATACAAAAATGACAAATCTTGAAAGAGCGATAAAAGACGGTTATGCTTATATTACAGGAACTGACAACAAGCAAAAAATTACATATGTTTCCTCTGATAATCATACTGAAAACTATAATGACCCTGAAGAAAAGGTTCGTGCAGAGTTTTGGGCTGAACTTATTTACAAATACGAATATCCTGCAAACAGAATCAAGGTCGAAGTGGTTATACCCGACAGACTGCCGACAGACCGTGCGGATATTGTTGTGTTCATCGATGATGAATGCAAGCGTCCCTATACAGTTGTTGAGTGTAAAAAAGATGGCGTAACAGACGCAGAGTTTATGCAAGCAATTGAGCAGGGCGTAGGTAATGCTACTTGGGTAAAACTTCGTGCTGATTATGTTGTTATTATTGCTGGTGGTACACGTCGTGTTTTGGATGTGACTGATAATTTCGGTGCTTTTGAACGTGAACAAAATATTCTTGCGGATTTACCAAAAGCATATGGAAAACCTCAGGAATATCGTTTTTATAAAGGCGGAGTAAATCAAAAAGGCGAAGATGCCTCGGACATTGCACCAGTTGCACGAGAAGACTTGATTATTGCAATTAAAAAGTGTCATCAGACGCTTTGGGGTGGCGGAAGGCTTTCGCCTCCAACAGCTTTTGGGGAGCTTTGCAAACTGATTTTTGTAAAAATCAGCGATGAACAAAAGCCTCGTAAGAATGGCGAGCCATATCAATTTCAAATTAAAACCCACGAGCCGTCTTCAAAGTTAGCAGAGCGAATCAATGCACTTTATGACGAACAAAAAGTCAAAGACCCAGAAGTATTTACAGAATCTATTAAAGTAGATGACCGTGTACTTCGTACTGTAGTTTCTCATTTGGAAGCAATCAACCTGAATAAAACGGATCTCGATGTTAAGGGTGTAGCTTTTGAGCAGTTTATGGACGGCTTCTTTAAGGGCGATTTTGGTCAATATTTTACACCTCGTCCTATTATAGAATTCTGCGTCAAAATGATGAAACCACAACACGATTGGGATGTTCTTGACCCATCTTGTGGCTCAGGCGGGTTTTTGTTGCACGCATTAGATTATATGCGAGGACAGGCCAACGAGTATTATGCCAAGGGCACTGTGGATTACTTTAACTATTGGCACGATTTTGCTTCGAAACATCTTTACGGAATTGAAATCAATGACGAAATTGCTCGTGTTGCAAAAATGAATATGATTGTTCACGATGACGGACATACCAATGTTATCAGCCACGATGCCTTAGATAGCATTGATAAAATGCACAGTCATAATCAAGGCTTCGCGAAGGATAAATTTGATTTAATTCTTACTAATCCACCTTTTGGTTCAACAATCAACAAAACAGAAAAGCCGTATCTCACAACTTACGAATTAGGTAAAACTAAAGATGCAAAGGGCAAAGAAAAAGATCGTCCTCGTCAAAGCTCGGAAGTGTTGTTTATCGAACGTATTTGGGAGTTTTTAAAACCAGGCATTGGAAAAGCAGCCATTGTTCTGCCCGATGGTATCATTACAAATAGCTCTATGCAATATGTTAGAGATTTTATTTTGGAAAAGTTCCAACTTCTTGCAGTTGTGAGCTTACCTCAGTGTGCTTTTTCACATTTTGGCGCAGGCGTTAAAGCATCTGTAATTTTTGCGCGTAAAAGAAAAGCAGACGAAAAACCTGATGAAAATGAAGAAATCTTTATGGCGGCGCCGGAACTTATAGGTTATGATGCAACAGGACGTAAAACAGAGTCGCAGTTTGACGAAATAATCCAAAAATATGAAGAATTTCAAAAGAATGCAACCCCTTTTTTCGTATAACCCCCGGTAAAGGTGAACTTTGCACCTTTGCGGTAAAGCGGGGGAGTATTCATAACCGCTTTGATGTAAAAAATGCATTATTCAATCGCTATATTGCGGATACAAAAATCGCCACTGAGTCATTAGGAAGTCTTTGTTCAGAGGAGCCGTGTTACGGAACTTCTGCAACTGCAATTGTACGAAATGATGAATCTCAGCCAAAATATATTAGAATTACGGACTTTGATGATTTCGGAATTGATACAGATCACGAATATATGACGGCAGAATCGTATTCAGAAAAGCATTTCCTGAAGTCAGGTGACATTTTATTTGCTCGTACTGGTGCTACGGTTGGTAAGACATATTATTATGACGGAAGTATTGGAATGGCAGTTTTTGCGGGATATTGTATTCGTTTTAGATTTGATACAAAGAAGGTTTTGCCTAAGTTTGTATATTGGTGCACAAAGACATCTAGTTATGCTAATTGGGTTAAAGGGATACAGCGTCCATCTGGTCAGCCTAATATTAATAAAGAGGAATATAAATCGTACGAAATCGTACTACCAGAGTTAGATATTCAAAGAAGGCTTGTTCAGATAATGGATGAAGCAGCAAATAAGAGAGCTTTAAAGCTTCGACAAGCAGATGAAATAGTTGATAATGCTAAAATAGAAGCATTTACTTCGATTGGAATTTCATTTCCGGAATATACACCTTCGTTATTTAACTATATTACGCTTGCAGATGCACGCGAATACGGATTTAGTTGTAATCCTCATAGCAATTACTTGAATAAACTACTTGAAGAACTGAAAAGCAATAGAGAATATAAGGGGCATCTTTCGAATTATATTGATGTAAATCCAGCCACAAAAAAAACTGAACTTGAGAAGGACACCGAGGTATCTTTTGTTCCGATGTCAGCTGTTTCAGAACTTATTAATTATGCAGAGTATGAAATACGAAAATATTCTGAGGTTAAAACTGGTTTTACAAATTTCAAACGCGGAGATTTGCTGTGGGCAAAAATCACACCTTGTATGCAAAATGGAAAATCCTTTATTGCTCAAGAAATGCCAACCGAAATTGGATTTGGATCAACAGAATTTCACGTTCTTCGAATCAAATCAGGAAAAGAAGATGAAATTTATATGCCATACCTATGGATGCTATTGTCAGAACGGCATATTCTTGAGGCTGCACAAGGTATGTTCAGCGGTTCCGCTGGACAGCAACGTGTTTCAGATATATTTCTGAAAAACTTTCCTGTTGTATTACCAGAATTTGAAATACAAAGGAAATTAGCTAATAGGGTTCTTATGGCATTGAATAAAAGTGCCGCATTAAAAAAAGAAGCAGAAACTGATTGGCAAAACGCAAAAGAACAGTTTGAAAAAGAATTGTTGGGAGAATAGATATGATAAAGCTGAGCGGAATTTTAGAATATTCTATGGGTGGTTTCCTTTGTTTAAGAGGCTTTGCATCATATAAAATGCTTAGTGCTATTTCAAAGCCCAATGCAGAAGTACAGAGAGGCTTAATCAACGAGCATAAAGGAGATATGGCAAGATTTTTAAATGCTGGAGAATATAAGTTTTTCCCCGAAGTAATTCTTTCCACCAATTTGACCGATGGAACAAAAGACTTCGAGGAACTTGAGTTGTTCCACGCATCTTTGCAGTCTGGACAAACTTGGAATAAAACTATCGGAGATTTTCAATTTAATATTTCACGACACGTAAGTAAAAATTTACTAAACCAGTATGACCCTCTGCCGAGAGTAGAAAGAACTTATTTGGCGCATATTAAATTTGATGAATCAATTTGTGAGTTAGTGCGTATTGACGGAAATCATCGGCTGAGTGCAGCCGATGATGTTGTAAGCGATTTTAATCTTCCGTTTTGCCTATTGTTATTCCGTAATCCGAGCGAAAACGACCAGTTTACCAGAGCAATTTTCCATAATATAAATGCAAAACAGATTCCTCTTAAGCTGGAGGAAAATCTGAAAGTTATTTTGGAAAGTCCTCAGGTGTTTTCAGATGAAACATTAATGAATGACCCTTCTTTTGGTTGGAAATATTATTTAGCACGGAAAACTATACAAAAGATTGATTTTTCATATTTTCCCGCAATTAATACATATATTAACGATTCTAAATATAGCTTTTTCGTTGATTTATATAATTTCCTTATTGAAAATAAAAGTGTTAAAGAGGATGATAAGGCAGTAGGAATTGTTAAAAGTCAGCTAGTTGATATAGAAAAAGCTTTAGTTGAATCTGAAATAACTGCTACAACGACCAACATTGCTGTTATTGGTGCTTTGGCTTATTATCGATTAACAAGTGAATTCAAGTATCGTGGATTTCTTTCTTGGATTAAGAAAAACAACATTGGCAATGTGGAAAAACTACATATAGATGATGTTATCAATTTATATGACGAAATCTATGAACACGTTCCTAAAAAAGTGTTTCTTGCAAGGTGGTATCCTTCTGCCGAACACGATGGTAAGGATGAAGCAGATCGTGCAGACTGTAGAATAAGAGCTATGAAAGAATTAGCTGATGATCTTAATTTAGAACTTGTTGATTTAGGCACCTGTGTTACTGGGACTTTTGACATCAGAAAAAGAATGTATGAAGATATCCGAGAGTGCGATATTTTTATTGCAGATATTTCCGGTGCTCGTCACAATGTGATGATTGAAATAGGCTATGCATTAAAGCACGTAGATACCGGGAGAATGGTATTTTATTTTCAGAAATCTGATAAATGCCCATCTGTTCCATTTGATGTTAACCATTTAGCTTATGATGAAATCGTTGATTCTGCAGAAATAAAAACGAAAACAAAAGCTCGCATAGAAACAATACTTGAACAGTCTAAAAACGGAGAAATATAATAATTGTAGGGGGAGGGGCTTGTTATGTATGATGAAGCAGGTACAGTAAGCAAATTTGTCAATCCGTTTTCTCAAGATGTAAGAAGAATGTCCGAACGATTTGATTATGCAACAATTAATCACAATTTTAATGAATTAGAGCAATTGCTTGCTGAAACTGAGAAAATGCTTTGTGATGAAAATGCTGCCTCCCAAGCTCAGTTATATTATTCAATGGGAACGGTGTATAGTGATTTTGCAAAATTTAAAGGGATTTCAACCGAAAAGTCAACCGAAAAGCAGCTGTATTATTTTCGTAAAAGTATTTCATTGATTGAATTTAATGAATATTTTGATGAGAAGTACAAGCCATATGTTTTAGGATTTAAAAGAGTCTTATATACAAATTATGCAAATACTTTAGATCATTGTGGACGAAAAATTGCTGCTATTGAACAATATAAAAAGGCACTTAATATTGATGATAATTTTGGAATGGCTCTTGGAAATTTAGGTAGAGTATATCAACATTATGGAATGCTTGAATATGATAATGGACATCGAGATATATTTCATTATTTCGCATACCATTATTTGGACAATGCGATTAAATCTACGGACCCTAATACATATTCTGAAGCTAAAGATTGTTTCGAAGCTACTATTGATTGTTATGCTCCGGAATATATTGAAAAAGTTTTAAAACCAGATTTATGTTTTAAACAGTTTTCTTACGAAAACCCTGATGAACTTAATTATCGCAAGTGGTGTTTAAGTAATGGTTTGTTTTTAAATACATTGAATGATTTGCCTATAGCAGAATCTTGCTTTGCAGCAGATGTAATTCAACTTCCGAATATGATAGCAAATATTCATTCCAAGCCTATTTTTCACGGAATGTTCAGTCAGCTTAAACAAGAATATATTTATGCAAGGTATCTTTATTACAGCACATTATCTTTTATATCAGAGCCACATTATGCGGATAAGGATACATATATAAAAGCATATACAGATTATTCTCTTTATTCAATTAGAGTAGAAAAATTGAAAACCGCTTTTAAAACGCTCTATGGACTATTTGATAAAATAGCATATTTTCTTGAGCATTATTTTGAACTAGGTATTAATGAGCGAGATATAAATTTTCGTTCTATATGGCGAGATTCCGCGGGCAAAGGGAAAAAGGCATATAATTATAAAAATGTGCTGAATCCTTCGGAAAACTTTGCTTTATCTTCATTATATTGGATTAGTAAAGATTTTTCGGAGAAATTTGAAGATTCTCCAAATCCAGAGCTGAAAAGAATATCTGATATTAGAAATTCGTTAGAGCATAAGTATACAAAAGTATATGATATAATCAGCAAAAAAGATATTCCCGAATATGGAGATGGATTGGCGTTATATGTTTCAGAAGAAGAATTGTATGAGGTAGTGATATTCTTATTAAAAATTCTTCGAGAGGCTATCATCAACTTATCTTTATGTGTAAATATAGCAGAAATACCTAAAAGGGAAGCAAGTAAGGATAAGCTTGTTTTACCAATGAGTCTTATGGACTATGAAGATGATTGGAAAATATGAGGTGATAATTGTATGAAGATAGGACGCAATGAGTCTTGTCCTTGTGGCAGCGGAAAGAAATATAAAAAGTGTTGTTTGGATAAATCTGATGAACAGCGTTTGGCTGAGGCTGTTTTGCGTTCTTCCGAGAATTTGAAAAAGAAGCACATATTAAGCAATGTCTACATCCAAACAAAGATGAGTGCGATGAAAAAATTATAAAAGCACACGCGATTCAAAACAATCGAATCCTTAATAAAATTTCTGAAAATGGTATGATTATATCTATGGATGGAGTGCAACATCTCATATTTCAGACGGCAGAAACAAAGGGACGTAAAATTGCAACGGTTTTTACAGGCTTTTGCAAATATCACGATAAGATACTTTTTCAAGAAATTGAAGACAAACCATTTACTTGCACATCTAAGCAATTGTTTTTGTTGACATATCGAACGATGGCTTGGCATTATCATAAAAAACAGGAACAGATAAATGCTACTTGTATTCATTATGAAAAACTTCGTGAAGAAGGTTATGATTTAGCAAAATCGAATGATTTTTTAGATTACTTAACAATGCTTTCTATCGGTAATTCGGATAATGATGCAGAGAAAAAGCAATTTGATGAGTACTTATTGGAAGAAAAATTTGACGTAATATCCTCTGTTATTTGGGAAATTCCTTATGAAGTAAGTTTCGCTGTTTCAATGATGACGGAACTTGAACACGATATTAAAGGAAATAAGCTAAATGATATGATGAGTGATGAGCCAACCGCCAAAATATATCTTAATATTTTCCCTACTGAAGGGAAATCTCTTTGCATTTGGAGTTGGCTGGAAGACAACAACAAATGCTATAAAGAATTTGGTAATCAATTTGAACAGTTAAACATAGTAGACCGAGAAAACTATTTCAATAACAATCTACCAAGATGGACTGATTCTATTGTGATTTCTCCACGCTTATGGGATTACTGGCAACAACCAATTCAGGAAGCGTTTATTACACACGCAAATTTTGATGTTCTCTATAGGCAGATGGAACAAGAGACCAACGATTATGCCTATAAATATATGGATACTCCGTGGAATTTATTTGACAACTTAGCAGAACAATGATTGAAATTTTTGCGAGTAAATAACGGCTTTAGTACAGCGAGGTGTTGCCAAATGGCGACACCTCGCTGTGAATTTGAAAATAGCTATTGAAATTCAGAATTAAATGATGTAGACTTGTAGCATCAAATGAATATTTACGATTTCTAATCGAGCAAGCGGAGATAGTTTTTTAAAACTAAGCTACCAAGCGCCGTACGAAACCGGATATACAAAGGGATTGTTGTACCCTCTTGTGTATCTGCTTTCTGCGGCGCTTTTTTGTTGCTCAATTTTGTTTCGTACAGTGTTAGGTCTTTTCCTGTTTGTTCGGGAAAGGACCTTTTTATGTTTTATACACTTTATCAAGAGCAAATTGCAAGGTATCCCTAATTGCATTTTATTTTCACCAAATGGAGAAAGGAGGATTCGATGATGACTGTAAAAATCAATTCGCAGCAGTCAAGAAAAATAAATGCTTTAATCAGACGGCTATGCTGTAACTGCGTAAACGGTAACTGTTTATTGCTAGATGATGGTGAAGAACATTCCGGCGTTCAGCTTATCAGCAAATACGGTGTTTATTGCAATTATTTCAAAAATGCGGTTTTGTCTGCCAATAAGGAACTGTTTGCAGATGTTATGAAAACTCGTAATGAAAAGCATTGTCAGATTTGTGGAAAAGCCTTTTTCCGAAATCTAAAAATCAAAGATATTACACCGAATGTGCCAAAGTTCAAAAGCGTAAAAAAGCAGCCGAGCGCCAACGGAAAAAACGAGTGTCTCCGTCACGCTTTTAAGGTGTGGTATAGCGCTTGTTACAAGGAATTTCAAGAGCTAAACACAGCGAGGTCATATCTCAATATCTTAGCACTCAATTTTAAAGTTAATAAGCATGACAAAGTCGAAAGGAGGTTATCGTTTGAATAAATATTTTACTGTATCTGAATCGGAGCAATTCGCATTTTACAAAGTTCCGAAAGTACTTTTTACGGATGAAAAATACAAGACAGTTTCAACCGATGCAAAAATGCTTTATGGGCTACTGCTCGACCGAATGTATCTGTCCGTCAAAAACGGATGGGTGGATAAGCAAGGCAGAGTATATCAATTTTTCACGGTGAAGCAGGCACAGGAACTTTTGCATTTCGGACACGAGAAAATCTGCAAGCTGTTTTTGGAACTTGAACAAGCTGATTTAATCAGCCGAAAAAGGCAAGGTCAGGGTAAGGCAAATATCATATACTTAAAGAAATTTAACTGACTTCCGTTTTTCCGATTTCTAAAGTTCCGAGAAACAGAAGGAAGTAATACTTAGAGAGTTAGATATTTACTTACCGAAAAGGATAAATCTATCTCTTTATATTCAGTTATCTCTATACAAAGAAAGGACAGTTTTTATGAAAAGAAATATAAAAAAACAGTTTTGGTTTAACGCCAATGAAGCGAAAAACCTGAAAACTAAAGCTGAAAAAGCATATATCACGGAAGCGGCTCTTGTCCGTATGCTCATTAAAGGTTATGAGCCGAAAGAAAAGCCGGATGACAGATTTTATGCTGCAATGCGTGAGTTATCAGCCATAGGAAATAACATCAATCAGCTTGCCACAAAAGCCAACGCTCTTGGCCTTGTTGATGTGCCTATGTTGAAAAATGAAGTTTTACGCTGGCACAGATTTCAAGCGGATATAGAGGCTCAGTTTTTGCGTCCGAGCGAAAGTAATCTCAAATGGAAATAACGAAAGGAAAATGACTATGAACAATAAAGAAACAATAGAAAATATCAGCACGGAAAATTTAATTCCGTTTAAAAATCATCCGTTTAAATCAAGAAGCGGAAACGAGCAGGAAGAACTGAAAAACAGCATAAGCGCACAAGGCACGATTGAACCGCTTATTGTTCGTCCTTTTTCTTCGGAAGGTAAATACGAAGTAATCAGCGGTCATAGAAGGCTTGAAATATGTAAGGAACTTGGAGTTACGGATGTTCCCGTAATAGCACGAAATATGACCGATGCGGAGGCTGTGATTATGATGGTGGATTCTAATATTCAGCGTGAGAGCTTACTTCCGAGTGAAAAAGCGTTTGCTTACAAAATGAAGCTGGAAGCACAAAAAGCAATAGAAAAACGAGGTGCCCAACTTGGGCACCTGAAAAGTAGAGATATTGTTGCACGGAATTCGGATGACAGTCGTGAGCAGATAAGACGATATATCCGCCTGACATATCTTATCCCCGAGCTTCTCAAAATGGTGGATGAAAAGAAAATTGCGTTTACTCCGGCGGTTGAGCTGTCCTACTTACAGGAAGATGAACAGCAGATTTTGTATTCCGAAATTGAATATGCGGACGCAACACCGTCATTGTCGCAGGCACAACGGTTACGCAGTGTTTCAAAGCAAGGATTGCTTAACCGAGATGTGATTTCCACTGTAATGAGCGAGGAAAAAGCCAATCAAAAGGAGCAGGTACGCTTTATTGCAGAGGATATTCGCAAATACTTTCCTAATAGCTATACCAACCGTGATATGCAGCAGACAATCATAAAATTGCTTGAAAAATGGCAAAGAAATCGTGACAGAGGTGCACGATAGAAAGGAGCAGCTATGGAACTAAATGATAAAAACATTGAAAAGGCAGAACGTGACCGCTTTATAGATTTAATGGCTCAAATGTATTTGAAATACGGAACAAAGTACAGAACGCTAAAGATGGCAGAGGTTGTGAAACTTTTTCCTGAACATCAATGTGGGAAGAAAGACAATTTTCAGAAAGGGGCTTAATGCCTCTTTCTGCTCACACATTGGAGTTTAGAAGGAAATCAAAATAAAATATAAATGCAATTATGTAAGAAGGAGTGATTTGTGTGCGAAAGAAAAATTGCTATATTTATACTCGTGTTTCAACATCTATGCAGGTGGACGGTTTCAGCCTTGACGCACAAAAAGAAAGGCTTAGAAAATATGCGGATTTTCAGGAATTTACAGTAGCCGGAGAATATTCTGATGAAGGTAAATCCGGTAAAAGCATAGAGGGTCGATTGGAATTTCAAAGAATGTTGAACGACATTGCCGATGGCAGAGATAATGTTGATTATGTACTTGTCTTTAAACTTTCCAGATTCGGAAGAAATGCGGCTGATGTGCTGAATTCATTACAGCAAATGCAGGATTACGGTGTCAATCTTATTTGCGTAGAAGATGGCATTGACAGTTCAAAGGACAGCGGAAAGTTGATGATTTCCGTCTTGTCAGCGGTAGCTGAAATTGAGCGTGAGAATATTTTGGTTCAGACGATGGAAGGAAGAAAGCAAAAAGCACGAGAAGGAAAATGGAATGGCGGTTTTGCACCATACGGTTATGAACTTATTGACGGTGAATTAAAAATTGCCGAAGATGAAGCGGAAATTATCCGTGTTATATACGACAAATTTATTCACACTACAATGGGTGCAAACGCTGTGGCGAGATATTTGAACCGACAGGGTTATGTGAAAAAGAAGCGACAAAGCGGAACGCTCGAAACATTTACGGCGCACTTTATAAAGCTTGTATTGGACAATCCGATTTATTGTGGGAAAATCGCATTTGGCAGACGAAAGACGGAAAAGATACAAGGCAGCCGTAATCAGTACCACGTTGTAAAACAAGACAAATATCCGGTCTATGACGGCATACACGAAGCGATTATCAGCGAAGAAGATTGGCAGTTGGCTCAGGAGAAAAGGAAAAAGACCGGCGTAAAAAGTGAGAAGATATACAGTGTGGAACACCAGCACCTTCTGTCAGGCATTCTGCGATGTCCGGAGTGTGGAGCTGCTTTATACGGGAGCGTCAATCGAAAAAGGAAAAAGGACGGTAGCTTTTACAGAGATTATTGGTATTATGCCTGCAAGCACCGCTTGGAATTGGACGGACATAAATGTACTTACAAAAAGCAGATTCATCAGGATAAAATTAATGACGCAGTAGTGGAAGTCATCAGGCATATTGTGAGAAATTCAAAGTTCGATACGGCAATAAAAGAAAAGCTGGAAAGCAGCGTTGACTTGGAAACATACGAGACAGAAGAAACAGCGGTCAAAGTCCACATAAGGCAACTGACTGCTGCAAAAGACAGATTGGGAAAACAAATAGACCGTTTGGATTATTCGGATAAGCATTATGAAGAAAAATATAATGATATGCAAAAGCGTATGGATTCCCTGTATGACGAGATTGCGGAAGCTAACGATTCCTTGGAAACGGTGAAAATGCAAATTCAAGGTATCCGTGAACAGCAGATTACTCAGGAGAGAGTCTATGAATTTCTTGAATTATTTGATATAATATATGAAGATTTTTCAGAGGTCGAGAAAAAAGAATTTTTTCAAAGCTTTATTAAAAGCATTGAAATATATCCGCAGCCGCTTGAAAACGGGCAGATTTTAAAGAGTATAGAGTTTCGTTTCCCTGTTTATTATCAGGGAAATGAGACAGATACATTTTTTCCGAAATCTGAAACAACAGTGGAGACGGTAGTCTTACTTTCCAAGGGCGCTAAAGGTCTGGTGGACCTTTGCTCAGCGCGGACCGAAGTGGAACGGAGACTGGTCGACAGTAGAAAAGTGAAGGTTGACTTCTCGTTGGAGGATATGGATTTATCAGAGTTCAAGGGAAAAGCAATTTATGAGAGGATAAAAGCTTATGTGCTGGAACAGACTGGACTTAAGGTTTCTGCATTATATATTGCACAGATTAAGAAGAAATGTGGACTGGATGTGGGAGAGAATTTTAATTTACCTAAATCTGAGAATGCGAAACAGCCACAATGCACACCGGGGAAGGAAGAAGCGATTACGCAGGCGTTTAAGCATTTTGGAATTGTATAGGATGTGCTATTGCAATTGATTGGTGTGTATTGTAGATGAACTAAATATTGTTTAAGAAAGATAAGAGGTCAAGAACCATAGGGGGTAAATTTATGAGAGATGATTTTCCACAATCTGTAAAGGATTTGTTGGCAAATAGGGTTGGATGGAAATGTAGCAATCCAAATTGTAGAAAAGCAACACGTGGAGCGGGAGTAGAGAAAACTAATATCATAAATATAGGGGTTGCATCGCATATAACAGCAGCATCTAAAGGCGGACCGAGATATGATGAAAACATGACGGCACAGGAGAGAAAATCTTGTGAAAATGGTATATGGTTATGTCAATCTTGTTCCAAATTGATAGATTCCGATGAAATGAGATATACAGTTGATAAATTGAAAAAATGGAAAGATATTTCAGAACAATTGGCTGTTTTAGAGTTAGAAGATGCAACAGTAGGTAAAAATGATAAAGATATAGAACTTATAAGATTCTATGTACAATGCTTTGATAGGCCAGCATTTCGAGATAGAATATGTATGGAAGGAAGAATGGAAGATTTTGATAAGGCTATCGAAGATACTATTATTGCATTGAATACAGGTGTACTTAGGACAAGAGATGGAAGTATATTGAAGAGGGCAGAGGGAAAATCTGTCATTTTAAATTCAGATTGGAGAGAAAAATTTGATACAATTTATGATATGTTAGTTGCCTTAAGAAAACGTCTAAGAATAGCGAAAAAGGAAGGCGCATATTCCACGTATGGTGAAGGTGAGGTAATGTACTACTTTAATGACATAAATTTAGAAGAATGGTTCGATTTCACGAGAGAGGAGATTTTAAAGATATTATCTTCAATGTGTGAGGAAATTGGAATTCATGGATTGCGGTTTCCTAGAGACCGATATAAGTGGTAACTTGATACAAACGCACTAAAATATGCAGCTAAAGGAAATGTAATTATGCAGAAATTTTCAAATCATATGACTGTGGATAAGTAGTATTGTGTGTTGAAAATACATATTATTAGTGTAAAAAGGACATTCCTGAACCGTAATTATTACGGGTCAATGGATGCCTTTCTTGGTTGTCTTGGAGTGTACAAAGGACAAGGTAATAAAACTGAAATATATATTAAGACTGATATGAATAATACCTATCTTATCTAATCAAATCTAAAGATAAGAATGGATGGGGTGATTGTACAGATTGAAAAAATCACGTTTTCGTGATACGCTTTTCTTAAATCTGTTGGAAAAATGATGGAGGGTATATGCTTTCATTGATAGATTCCTTTGTTGCATAAATGACGAGGATTTTGTTAAAGATATCGACTCTATGAAAGAAATCGCAAAGAAGTATGATATTGAGGTAACTATCAGCGAAACGGATAATGAGTATTACAGACCTGCTTCACTTGACAGCAATGGCTATAAGTATATAAAAAGAACTGTCGAAAAAGTGTTTGATTATGCTGCGGCAGCTCCGTTCATTCTTCCTGCAGGTACAGATGCCAGAAGGTTTTGCGACCTTTCGGATGCAGTTATCAGATTTGCTCCTATTGATATTGATTCACAGCAGTATGCATCTGTTCACAGTGAAAACGAAAATACCAGTGTTGACAAAATCCACCTTGCTGTTGATTTTTATAGGGAATTGTTAAGAAGTTATGGCAAAGAAAGATAAAATTTCAGATTACAAAACAAATGTTATGCGACTGCTTGATGCGGCAGGGGTCGACTATAACCATTATTGTTATGCCGATACGGATGCCGTATCGGGTATGGACGCCGCAAAAGCTATGGGGCAAAATCCAGAGCAGGTGTTCAAAACTCTTGTCACAGTCGGAAAATCCAGCGAGCATTATGTATTTGTAATTCCCGTAAATGCCGAACTTGACCTTAAAAAGGCGGCAAACGCTGTCGGCGATAAGGCTGTTGCCATGATAAAATCCAAGGAACTTTTGCCACTTACGGGATATATTCACGGCGGTTGTTCTCCAATCGGTATGAAAAAGCCGTTTCAAACCGTCATTGACGAAAGTTGTATGCTCTTTGATACAATTATTTTTTCTGCCGGAAAGATAGGCTATCAGGTCGAGGTTGCACCCGATGATTTGAAAAAGCTTGTTGATTATTCAACTGCGGATTTAACAGAATATAATTAACATTAAAATCAATATCTATAATATATTAATTTATATTTAGATATTGATTTTTCTCTTTTTTATGGTATTATATAAAGGGTAATTTGGGATAGTATGCTGTCCCTTTCCACAAAATGTATGCTATGTATTGAGAGGTATAATATGTCCAGTCCAAATTATGATGTAATTATTATCGGAGCAGGTCCGGGCGGTATCTTTTCTGCTTATGAACTTGTTGAGCAAAATAAGAATTTGAAAATTGCCGTGTTTGAAGCAGGCAATCCGCTTTCAAAAAGAAAATGTCCGATTGACGGCGAAAAGGTTAAATCCTGTATTCAATGTAAAACCTGTGCAATTATGAGTGGTTTCGGCGGTGCGGGTGCATTCTCCGACGGTAAGTATAATATTACTAACGACTTTGGCGGAACGCTTTATAAGTACATCGGTAAGAAGAAAGCTATTGATCTTATGAAGTATGTTGATAAGATTAATGTTGAACACGGTGGCGAAAATTGTAAGCTTTATTCTACCGCAGGCAGCGAGTTTAAGAAAATCTGTATGCAAAATCAGCTTAATCTTCTCGACGCTTCCGTAAGACATCTCGGTACCGATATTAACTATGTCGTGCTTGAAAATATTTTTAACGAACTTAAGGATAAACTTGATTGGTTTTTTAATACCCATATTGATTCTGTTGAAAAGACTGATGACGGATATAAGGTATGCTCTAAAAACGGAGAGTTCACCTGTACTAATTGCATTATTTCTGTCGGCAGAAGCGGCAGTAAGTGGATGGAAGGTATCTGCGACAGCCTTAACATTAAAACTAATTCAAACAGAGTTGACATCGGTGTTCGTGTTGAGCTTCCTGCTGTTATCTTTTCACATCTTACCGACGAGCTTTATGAAAGTAAAATCGTTTACAGAACAAAGAATTACGAGGATCAGGTTCGTACTTTCTGTATGAATCCTAAGGGTAGCGTGGTCAACGAGAATACTAACGGTATTGTTACGGTAAACGGACACAGCTATGAAGACCCTGAAAAGCAGACGCAGAATACAAACTTTGCATTGCTTGTTTCAAAGCACTTCTCAGAGCCGTTTAAGGACAGTAACGGTTATGGTGAGAGCATTGCCCGACTTTCAAATATGCTCGGCGGCGGTGTAATTGTTCAACGCTTCGGCGATTTGGTAAGCGGCAGAAGAAGTAATCCTAAGAGAATTGAGGAGGGCTTGGTTGAGCCTACTCTTGCAGCTACTCCGGGCGACCTTTCGCTTGTGCTTCCTAAGAGAATTTTGGACGGCATTATCGAGATGATTTATGCTCTCGATAAAATCGCTCCCGGTACCGCAAATCCCGACACTCTTCTTTACGGAGTAGAGGTAAAATTTTATAATATGGAGGTTGAGCTTGACGAAAATCTTGAGACTGCTCATAAAGGACTTTATGTTATCGGTGACGGCTCTGGAGTTACTCATTCTCTTTCACACGCATCTGCAAGTGGTGTTTATGTTGCACATAAGATTGCGGAAAAATATTAATATTAATTTTTAAGGAGTAAATATTATGAAATTAAAGGACGGAATTGTACTCGGAAATATCGACGGTCAGGATTTTGCTATCGCTACCGGCAGCCTCTCGTCAACACTTTCCGGCATTATTAATAACAACGAAAGCGCTAATTATATCTTTAAGCTTCTTCAAAAGGAGCAAACAGAGCAAAGCATTATTTCTGCAATGCTTGACAGATATGATGCACCTGAGGACGAAATCAAAGCCGATGTTAAGGAGTTCCTTGCAACCCTCGACACCTACGGCGTTTTGGAGAAATAATAATGAAATACGAAAAGGAAGATGTATTTGATTTAGCATATCTTCTCTCCTGCGCAATTAAAGAGGTTGCCCCTGATTATTCTAAGGAGTTTAATTATCAAAATATTCTTGAGCTTGCTACAAAGCATCAGGTTTATAATATAATTATTTCGCTTATCAAAAACGCTCCCGATATTTCATCCGAATATAAAAAACAATTCAGAGATCATAATTTAACCGAAATATCAAAAATGCTTGTTGTTAATAACGAACGAGAAAAGATTTATTCTTTTCTTGACGAACATTCGATTAAGCATATGCCGCTTAAAGGTCTTGTGATTCGTGACTATTATCCTACTCAGTCAATGCGACAAATGAGCGACAATGACATTCTCTTTGATATTGCCTATCGTGATGAAATAGCGACTTTTATGAAAGATAATGGGTATAAGTGCGTTGCAACAGGCGAAAATTCCGACGACTATAAAAAACCGCCTTACTCTATGTTTGAATTTCATAAGGACTTGTTTTTTGAGGGAAATGATTTTTGCCCTAAATTCGATGATTTATGGGCTAATGCAACTCAGGACGCTGATAATCCTTATCTTTATCATATGGGTATAAATGATATATACATTTATTCGGTTTGCCATATGTATAAGCATTTTTCGACAGCAGGGTGCGGAATCAGATTTTTGGCGGATAATTATCTTATCCTAAAAAAAGAATGCGAAAATCTTGATTGGAATTATATCAATGACTTTATGGGTCGATATGGAATTTCGGATTTTGAACAAAAGACCAGAAACATTGCATATAAAATTTTTGACGCAGTAGAGCTTGACGAGGATGAACTTGAGATGTTCGAGGTCATAATGAATTCGGGAATTTTCGGATCGGAAACTGTAAGGCTTGTTAATAAAATAAATAATATTGAGGCTGATTCGCTTAATCAGGCTAAGCGTATTTTTATTACAAAACGCTTGTTTCCGCCAAAGAAAAAAATGATTGCCGATTACAGAATTCTTGAAAAAAGACCTTACTTATTGCCTGGAGTTTATGTTTATAGATTTTTCAAGGCATTATTTAACAGCAAAAGAATACTAAACGAAGTTAAAACAATTAATAAAATAGATACTGATAAAGAACACTGACGGAGGACAAATTTTTGTCAATAAATAAAGACCATATTCGTAATTTTTCAATCATCGCTCATATTGACCACGGAAAATCTACTCTTGCCGACCGCTTGCTCGAACTTACCAGTTCGGTGCAAAAGCGTGATATGCAGGAGCAGATTTTGGATGATATGGATCTTGAGCGTGAGCGTGGTATTACCATCAAGGCGCACGCAGTAAAACTTAATTATACTGCAAAAGACGGCGAGGAATATGTCTTTAATCTGATTGACACTCCGGGACATGTAGACTTTAACTATGAGGTTTCTCGTTCTCTTGCTGCGTGCGAGGGCGCAATTTTGATTGTAGATGCTTCTCAGGGCGTTGAGGCGCAAACCCTTGCAAATACATATTTGGCACTCGACCACGATTTAGATGTTCTTCCTGTTATCAATAAGATTGACCTGCCTGCTGCTGACCCTGTTAGGGTTGCAGAGGAAGTAGAGGAGGTTATCGGCATACCTTGTATGGACGCACCTCGAATCAGCGCAAAAACAGGCGAAAATGTCGAAGAAGTGCTTGAATATATCGTTAATGAAATCAAGCCTCCCGTTGCCGATGATAACAAACCGCTAAAGGCTCTTATATTCGATTCCGTTTATGACAGTTATCGTGGTGTAATTGTTTATGTCAGAATCAAAGAGGGCAAAATCAAGGCAGGGGACACTATGCGAATTATGTCAACCGGTGCTGAATTTACCGTCGTTGAGGTTGGCTATATGCGTGCAACCTATATGGAAAAAGCAGATGAGCTTTCTGCCGGTGAGGTAGGCTATATCACTGCTTCAATTAAAACGGTCGGCGATGCTCATGTAGGCGATACCGTTACCACCGCACAAAATCCTGCTTCTGAACCTTTGCCGGGCTACCGTAAGGTTAATCCTATGGTTTATTGCGGACTTTATCCTGCCGACGGCTCAGATTATGAGGTGCTTCGTGACGCTCTGGAAAAGCTTCAGCTAAATGATGCTTCTCTTTCCTATGAGCCTGAAACCTCGGGCGCTCTCGGCTTTGGATTCAGGTGCGGATTTCTCGGTCTGCTCCACCTTGAGATTATTCAGGAGCGACTCGATAGGGAATATAATCTTGACCTTATTGCAACCGTTCCGTCCGTTGTTTATAAGATTTATCTTACCGACGGCACCATGGTCGAGATTGATAACCCGACCAATTATCCCGACCCCGCATATATAGATTATTGCGAAGAACCCTTTGCCGATGCTCATATCTATGTTCCGAGTGAATTTGTCGGAACGGTTATGGATATGTGCCAGGACAAAAGAGGCATATTTAAGAATATGAATTATATCACTCCCGACAGAGTTGATATTCATTATGAACTTCCGCTTAACGAGATTATTTATGATTTCTTTGACGCTCTTAAATCTCGCACAAGAGGCTATGCTTCTTTCGATTATGAGATGAAAGATTACAGAAAGAGCGACCTCGTTAAGGTTGATGTTGTTCTCAACGGCGATGTTATTGATGCTCTTTCGTTTATTATCCATAAGGATAAGGCGTATCAAAGAGCAAGAAAGATTGCAGAACAACTTAAAAAATATATACCTCGCCACCTGTTTGAAATTCCTATTCAAATTGCTATCGGCGGTAAGGTAATTGCCCGTGAAACCGTTAAGGCACTCCGCAAGGATGTGCTTGCAAAATGCTACGGCGGTGATGTCACCCGTAAGAAGAAACTTCTTGAAAAGCAAAAAGAGGGTAAAAAGCGTATGCGTCAGTTCGGCTCTGTTGAAGTTCCGCAAGAAGCATTTATGGCTGTGCTTCGCCTGTCCTCCGATGACGATGATTAATGAATTTGTATTGTGCCATTTTTTATTGATGTCTTTATAGAAGCAAGGCAATATATTAAAAGCACGCTAATGAATTGTTTGCTCAAATGAGTCTGACTTCATTAGCGTGCTTTTTGCATTTAGAGTTGTTATATATTGATTTGTGTAGTTTAATTATGTGCTATTATCAGTATTCAACCTTTAGGTTTTCTTCTGCTTCCGCTACCTTTAGCATTATTGCACATTCAATTCTTTTTCTGTGAAGCTCACAGCCAAATTCGTAAACTCCGTTTACACTGCCTGTTGTGTGATATGCGTTTGCCGCACATCCGCCCGAGCAATATAACTTTGCAAAGCAATCCTTGCACTCCTTGTGCGAATATACATTACAGCTTTCAAATTGTTCTAAAACAGAGGAGTTTGAAACTCCGTCATAAATATTACCGAGTTTGAATTTCTCGTCGCTTACGAATTGGTGGCAGGGGTAGAGGTCACCGCTCGGTGTAACAGCCATATATTCCGTACCAACACCGCATCCGCTGACTCTCTTTACTATGCACGGTCCGTGGTCAAGGTCAATCATATAGTGATAGAAAGTAAAGCCGTCACCCTTGCGGTATCTTTTGAGCATCTCGTTAGCAAGAATTTGGTATTGCTCCTTTAGAATAGGTAAATCGCTGTCCTTCAATGCCCACGGATCTTTAGGGTCGCAAACAACCGGCTCGACAGATAATTCCTTAAATCCGAGGTCTGCCATATGTAAAAGGTCGTTTGAAAAGTCGGTGTTAAAATGAGTGTATGTACCCCTCATATAGTAATCCTTTTGACCTCTGCTGTCTGCAAATTTCTTGAACTTGTCGATGATTAAATCATAGCTTCCTTTTCCGTTCGGAGTTTTGCGAAGATTGTCGTGAACATTTTTTCTGCCATCAAGAGAAAGAACTACATTGCTCATCTCTTTGTTGCAAAAGTCTATCACTTCATCATCAACAAGCACTCCGTTTGTTGTAAGGGTAAAACGGAAGTTCTTGTCGTATTTCTTTTCCTGTTCTCTGCCGTATTTAACAAGTTCTTTGCACACATTCCAGTTTAGAAGCGGCTCACCGCCGAAGAAATCAACTTCAAGATTTTTTCTCGTACCGCTTTGATCAATCAAAAAGTCGAGCGCTCTTTTTCCTACCTCAAGACTCATTAGCCCCTTGTCTGCACCGCCGTATTCGCCCTTGCCTGCAAAACAGTATTCACAGTTTAGGTTGCATCCATGTGCCACATGTAAACATATTGCCTTGATAACGCCCTGACGCTTTTTGAATTGCTTTGCGGTAGCCTCAAAGGTGTCCTCTGCAAACAATCTGCCGTCTGCAATAAGGCTCTCAATGTCCTCAAAGCAAAGGTCTATATCTTCACTCGTCACATCGTCTCTGTCGCTGTATTTGTCGAGTATATAAGCCTTTATTTCGTCTTTAGACTTACTTTCGTATTGTGTGATAATATCATACGCAACCTCGTCAACAGAATGTACGCATCCGCTGTTTTGGTCGAGTATAATGTTGTATCCGTTCATTTTATATGCGTGTATCATAGTTTTGTCCCACCATAGAAAAACGGTAGCCTTAACTCAGCTACCGTAAGTCCGTTTTAATTACTTCTTGAGTTGCTCACATTTCTGGTTTGCTACTGAGCAAGAGGTCTTTGATGCTGACTGACAAGATGTCTGGCACTCGCCGCAGCCACCCTTCTTAGCTGATTCGCAAAGATTTCTTGAGCTTAAAGTATTGATTCTTTTCATTAAGAAACACCTCGCTTTAATTTATTACGGGTTTATTATAGATTAATTTGTCTTTTTTGTCAATATTTTATTGGGAAGCAGTCCGCTGTCGCTGATAATATTGACACTTGCTTTTATTGCGTCGGTAATATATTCCGTAGCTTGTGGTGAAATTACTTCTCCCGGTGCAATAATCGGTATGTCGGGCGGATAGGCATAAAGAAATTCGTTTGCCACTTTGCCTGCACATTTTTTTATGTCCGTTGCTTCGCCGTCATCGTCAATAACGAATGTTATCTCGTCGGTTGGGGTAGGGGGCTTTTTTATTAATTGCTCATATTTACACATCAACCCCTCGTCAATCTCCTCAAGTACCGCCCTTAAATTAATAAGTGCGTCACTTTCGTCTGCAACGCTCGTCATAAGGATTACATAGTTCAGCGATTCCGCCTCAGGCTCAAGCTTGTATTTTTTTCTCAAAATATTTGCAAGCTCGTGTCCGCTTAAATCCGTGTTCGCACAGGAAACGATGATTTTCGATATGTCGTCCGTGTATTGTATTCTGATGTTTTCTGTTTCTGCAAGCCTTAAATCGCAAAGCTTTTCGTAATATTTGCAGAAATCCCGACCGTTTTCCAAAACATAATTTGCACATATTGATATGCTGTTCATCAGAACATAGCTTGGTGAGGTCGTTTGAAAAATATCGTTAAAGCGTTTTACTCTTTCGATTAATCTTTCGCTGTATATATTTATAACGGCGGTTTGAGTGAGTGACGGAAGCGTTTTGTGAAGCGATGAAATAACTATGTCGCCCTTTGGATATTTCGGAAAATATCCAAGACCAAGGTGCGCTCCGTGTGCAGCGTCAATAATCAAAGGAATGTCGCATTCAATTTCGCTTATAAACCCCTCATATGTGGGACTTGTGATTACTAATGCCTTTGCATCGGGATGTTCTTTAATTACGCTGTCTGCCGTCTCCTGCTTCAGCCTCGTGAAGTATCCGTTTTGGGCGTTGTATTCAGGCTCAATATATATAACCCTTAATTCTAACAGCATACATGCATTAAATACGCTCTTGTGACAGTTTCGTGCAATAATAATCTTGTCGCCTCTGTTACACAGGGCGAATATTGCACTCATTATCCCCATTGACGAGCCGTTTACGCTGATTAGCGATTTCTTGCTTTTGTATATTTTGCTCAGCTTGTTTTCCGTCTCTGCAATAACACCTGTCGGACAGTGCAGATTGTCAAAGCCGTCAATTTCCGTAATGTCAATTTCGCTGCCCGTTATGCCGAATTTTTTGTTTCTTTTATGCCCCGGCATATGAAACGGATATGTGTCAATGCATTTTAGCTTATCTTCTAACTTCAAGCCTGTCCCTCCTTATGTTTGTTATTGTAAGTAATATGTATCCCGCAAATATCGGTACTGTTTCTATCAAACCCGTCTCTTTGAATATTATCAGGCATATCAGGTCAATCAGCAAAATCGTAGCCGTTATTATGCAAAATATAAGATAAATTTTTTCTCTGCTTTTCAGTAGGAAAAACAGTAAAAATATGCAAACACCCGTGCTTGCCGAAAATAATAATGAGCCTGTGCAATGCAAATAGTATTCAAGCTTAATGTCATAGTCAAATCTGTTTATCAGCGTCAGAGCCATTCCTATTCCCGAAGTAATGAAAAAGGGTATATATAGCTTTCTTTTTTCTGTTTTTTCAAACGCAAGCTTTATTCCTATTGTCAATGCCGTGTATGTCAAAATGCCCCAAATTGCAAAAAGCAACCTGTGTTCCAGTCCTATTTTTGATAACGCTCCGCTGTTTTTGTAAGGCACTCCAAGTCGCATATACCACATTGTATAAATCATTGTGGCAAATGATATTATTGCAGATATTTTTCCCTTCAAATTTAATCACCTTATTTATTATAACATTTTGATATATTCATTGCAATAAATACGCTCATAGAGTATAATTAAAGTAAATAAAAACGGACGGTGAATTTATGAAATTTATTTCTTGGAATGTAAACGGGCTTCGTGCCTGTGTGACAAAGGGATTTAAGGACTTTTTTAATGATATAGATGCGGATTTTTTCTGTTTGCAGGAAACTAAACTTCAGCAGGGACAGATTGATTTTGCACCCGAGGGATATTATTCCTATTGGAATTATGCCGAAAAGAAAGGGTATAGCGGTACAGCGATTTTTACAAAGCATAAACCGCTTAATGTTACCTACGGTATGGGTATTCCCGAGCATGATACAGAGGGCAGAATGATTACTCTTGAATATGAGGATTTCTATTTTATCACGGTTTATGTTCCTAATTCAAAGCAGGAGCTTTTAAGGCTTGATTATCGTATGGAGTGGGAGGACGATTTCAGACGCTATGTCTGCGAACTCGATAAGAAAAAACCCGTCATTTTCTGTGGCGACCTCAATGTCGCTCATAAGGAAATCGACCTAAAAAATCCAAAGACAAATCACCATAATGCCGGATTTACCGACGAGGAGAGAGAAAAACTCAGTTTGATGCTCGACGCAGGATTTACCGATACTTTCAGGTTTTTCTATCCCGAGCAGGAAAGCATTTATTCTTGGTGGTCGTATCGCTTTAAGGCGAGAGAAAAGAACGCAGGATGGAGAATTGACTACTTCATTGCATCGAAAAGACTTGACGATAAGCTTACGGATGCAAAAATTCATACGGAAATTTTAGGCAGTGACCATTGCCCGGTTGAGTTGGATATTGATTTATGATTAAGGTAATTCTTTGGGATATAGACGGCACGCTGCTTGATTTTAAGAAGAGCGAAAGTAACTCGATTAAAAATGCTTTTCGTGTATTTTCCCTTGGTGAATGCAGTGATGATACGGTTAAGCTTTATTCCGATATTAACCAAAGCTGTTGGGAAATGCTTGAGCGTGGTGAGCTTACAAAGGAGCAGACTTTGATTGTCAGGTTTGAAAAATTCTTTGATGAGCTTGATATAAAAGGCGTTTCGCCACGGGAGTTTTGTTCCGTTTACGAAAACGGTATTGCCGACACCACTGCCTTTATTGACGGCGCATACGATACCGTGTCCTCGCTTAGGGGAAAATATAAGCAGTATGCGGTTACAAACGGTGCTTATTCCGTGCAGACCGAAAGACTTAAAAGGTCGGGTTTGGGTGAGTTTTTTGACGGCGTGTTTATTTCCGACAAGGTGGGATACGAAAAGCCGTCGCCGTTATTCTTTGATTATGTAAGAAAACATATAGATAATGTGTCGCTTGACGAAATACTTATAGTCGGCGACTCTCTGACCTCGGATATTAAGGGCGGAAATAATATGGGCATCAAAACCTGCCTGTTTTCTCCTAAACCCTTGGTGTATGATAAAAACGAATATAAAATCAATTATGTAATTTCATCTCTTGATGAGATTGATTCTGTTTTGGAAAAAGGGTGATTTTATGACAGCTAATGTAAAAAAAGCTGGTGCCTTGTCGTTTAGAACTTGGCTGAGTATTGTGCTTTTCGGACTTGTCGGTCAAATTGCGTGGGTTGTTGAAAATATGTATTTTTCACGCTTTATGCAAAATGAGATTACTAAGGCACCGTATGCCACAACATTACTCGTCGCTTTCTCTGCTTTGTTTGCAACTCTCGCAACATTAATCGGAGGCGCATTGTCCGACAGGGCAGGCAAGCGTAAGGCTTTCATATGCTGGGGTTATGTCGTTTGGGGCTTTACTATTGCGGCTTTTTCGCTCGTTCCTATGCAACCCTCGGCAGATAAGGTTTTGCCTATGGTTATACTTGTTGTCGCTATGGATTGCATTATGTCCGTAATAGGCTCAATCAGTAATGATGCCTCGTTTAATACTTGGATTACCGATGTTACAAATACCGCAAACAGAGCAAAGGTTGATACCGTTCTTGCTATTATGCCGTTGCTTGCTATGGCTGTCGTGTTCGGTGGTTTTGACTCTCTGACAAATGCCGATGCTACTGTTGACGATTGGAAAAAGTTTTTCATCATTATGGGCATTATGCCTATCGTCGGCGGCTTAATAGGACTTGCCGTTATGAGAGATAAAAAGGGCATTAAACCTAATAAAAATAACAGTTTTTGGAATGATTTTACATATTCCCTAAAACCGTCCACAATTAAGGAAAATAAAATGCTCTATGTCTGCCTCTCGGGCTTTACCGTAGCTTCAATCAGCTATCAGGTGTATATTAACTATCTGTTTAATATCGTAGAGCAGACTTTGAAAATTAAGAACTACATTATTCCTATCGGAATTATTATGGTCGTTGCCGCAATCGGCTCGGTTATAGTTTCCTCGGCTATGGATAAATACGGTAAAAAAAGCTTCTATTATCCTACAATTATAGTCGGTTCATTAGGCTGTTTAATCATTTGGCTCAGTAAGTTTTTTGTAGATACGAATTATACGCTTGAACTTGTCTTTTTGATTGTTGGCGGCGTTCTTGCAATGGGGGTTAATCTTGTTATGGCAGGTCTCTTTACCGCCTCTTATCGTGATTATATTCCTGTCGGTAAAGAAGGACTTTTTCAGGGTTGCCGCATAGTTATGTATGTTCTTATTCCTATGATTATAGGACCTCTTGTTGCACAAGGTATAATTAATGTATATAATACCGGTGTTGCGGATGAAAATATTACATATCCTATGGAGCTTTTCCTCGGCGCCGCAGCAGTGCTGCTGTTCTGCCTTGTTCCGTCTAAGGTTGTTCGTGATGAGCAGGCAAAACGCCACGATGAACTGATGAAAGAATTACAGGAAGAAAATAAATAATATGCTTAATCAATTTTCCCGTACCGAGCTTTTACTTGGTGATGCGGCAATGAAAAAATTAAAAAATTCGAGAGTTGCCGTTTTCGGCGTCGGCGGTGTCGGCGGCTATACTGTTGAGGCTCTTACCCGTTCGGGCGTGGGCGCAATAGATTTGATTGATAACGACACGGTTTCTCTTACAAATATCAATCGCCAAATAATCGCAACTCTTGATACTGTCGGCAGATATAAGGTTGATGTTGCCGAGGAAAGAATTAAAAGTATTAACCCCGATTGCAAGGTTGTTAAGCATAAGTGCTTTTTTCTTCCCGAAACGGCAGATGAATTTGATTTTAACGATTACGATTATGTCGTCGATGCCATTGATACAGTTAAGGGAAAGCTTGAGATTATAGTGCGTGCAAAACAGGCTGAAACTATGGTAATTTCCTCTATGGGCGCCGGAAATAAACTTGACCCAACCGCTTTTGAGGTCGCCGATATTTCAAAAACCTCTGTTTGTCCACTTGCTAAGACTATGAGAGTACAACTGAGAAAAATGGGAATTAATCACTTAAAGGTTGTTTATTCTAAGGAAGCACCTATCGTGCCAAGATATAATGAAGATTCAGCTTTGGAGCAGGCAGAGAGCGTACGCAGAGCCTTGCCCGGTTCAACTGCATTTGTTCCGTCTGTTGTAGGATTGATAATAGCCGGCGAGGTAGTAAAAGATTTAATTAAATAATATATAGTTATTGATTTATTTTTATTTTGTGATAAAATTACATAAAGAGCATAGAATATGATTTTTCTGTGCCTTATTGCGGTATTATACAGAGGTAAGTTATGAGAAAAACGAAAATTATTTGTACTGTCGGACCTGCGACCGACGATGAGAACATTCTTCGCAGTATGATTAAAAAGGGTATGAATGTCGCTCGCCTTAATTTCAGCCATGGCGAATACGATACTCATGAAGCCAGATTTAACGAAGTTGTTAAAATTCGCAACGAACTGCAAATGCCCGTTGCAACTCTTCTTGATACAAAAGGCCCCGAGATAAGACTCGGTGATTTTGAGGATAAAAACGGAGTTGAGATTAAAGACGGAGAAGATTTTATTCTCACCACAAAAAAGTGCAAAGGTACTGCAAAAAAGTCCTATGTAAATTATGACGGACTTCCAAAAGATGTGCACCCCGGCACCACAATTCTTATTAATGACGGCATTATTTCTCTTAAAGTTAATAAGGTAATTGATAAAGATATTTACTGCACAGTTGTAGACGGCGGACTTTTGACTGACCGTAAAGGCGTTAATGTTCCCGATGTTAATTTGAATATGCCGTATCTGTCAAAAAAAGATATGGACGATTTGTCTTTCGGCAAGAAGATGGACTTCGATTTTATCGCCGCTTCGTTTTGTCGCAGTGCAACCGATATTACCATTATGCGTAACTATTTGGAGGCTATCGGCTGGAAAACTCCTAAAATTATAGCAAAGATAGAAAACCGCCAGGGTCTTGATAATATCGATGAAATTATTGATGTTGCCGACGGTATTATGGTTGCAAGAGGCGATTTGGGCGTTGAAGTTCCGTTTGAGGAAATTCCGTCTATACAAAAAATGATTATCGAAAAGGTATATAAGGCAGGCAAAATTGTAGTAACAGCCACTCAAATGTTAGAGTCTATGATAGAAAATCCAAGACCTACAAGAGCTGAGATTACCGATGTCGCAAACGCGATTTACGACGGCACTTCCGCTATTATGCTTTCGGGCGAGTCGGCAGTAGGTAAGCATCCTGTCGAGGCGGTAGAAACTATGGACAGAATTGCATGTACCACCGAGGCGGATATTAATTATGTAGAACGCTTTAATTATTTTTATGAGCGACCGAGCAATAATGATGTTACTTCCGCTATTTCTCACGCAACGGTTACAACTGCCCACGATCTTAACGCAGTCGCTATTGTTACCGTAACGAAAAGCGGCACAACCGCCCGTATGATATCTAAATTCAGACCGCACACCCTTATCGTAGGCGCTACAACCGATGAGAGAGTGTATCGTCAGCTTGTGCTTTCATGGGGAGTTTTGCCTGTTATGTGCGAGACTAAGAATAATACCGATGAACTTTTTGACCACGCTGTTCAGGTTTCAAAAAATGCAGGAGTTCTAAAGCAGGGTGATATTGCCGTAATTACGGCAGGTATACCGCTTGGAATTTCAGGAACAACAAATATGCTCAAGGTGCATGAGGTATAAGATAAAAAACAGGACGCTGAAGGTATATTGCTTATGCAGTATATCCTCGGCGTCCTGTTTGATTGTGCTGTTTGATTTAATCTTCAAGCATTTCGTTGTTTCTGAACATAAAGCTTACGCACCAAACGGCTGCAAGGCAAACAAGGGTATAAATTATTCTTGCTAATATGGAGGCCTGACCGCCGCAAATCCAAGCGACTAAATCGAATTTGAAAATTCCCACAAGTCCCCAGTTTATTCCGCCGATGATTGTTAAAATTAATGCAATTCTGTCAATTATCTTCATATTGAAAACACTCCTTTTAATCTATTGTTGACTAATCGGAGTGTTTTATTCATTAATGTAATTATGTTTTGTATAATTTTTTTGTTAAATTTTGGTAGCTAAAAATTCAATTTGCCCCTCAATTTTCACATCTCCGTATGATGCCGGAATTAAGAAGCTGTCGCCCTTTTTAGCGTTTCTTTCGTCAATTTTTCCCCATCCGTCAGTTATCAAAACGCTCAAAAATGATTTGTCCGATACAGTTAAGGTTAATTCGTTGACGCATTCGTATCTTTCAACCGTGAACAGGTCGCATTTTGTGATAAGCTGCACCTTGTTCATATTTATGTATTTTGTGTCGCCCATCGGCTTTGTGTCGTGATTTACAGGTTCCGTCTTGGATACATCAATCGCCTTGTCAATGTGCAGCTCCCTCGGCTTGCCGTCAGCGCCGATTCTGCCGTAGTCATATACTCTGTATGTGCAGTTTGAGTTTTGCTGAATTTCTGCAATTAAAGCACCCTTGCCGATTGCGTGAACTGTTCCCGCTTCAATAAAAAATGTGTCACCTTTTTTTACCTTTACGGTATTAAGCTTGTCAAGCAGGGTGTTGCTCTCTATGGCAGACTTGAACTCTTGTTTGCTTATATTCTCTTTGAATCCGTAAATCAGCGTTGCGTCGTCGGTTGCGTCAAGTACATACCACATTTCCGTTTTGCCGTATTCGTTTTCAATTTCTCTTGCATATTTGTCGTCGGGATGCACCTGTATTGATAAGTTGTCGTGTGCATCTATGAGCTTTATCAGTATCGGAAAATACGGGTACTTGTCGCTCCTTTTACCGAGCAACTTTTCTTTTCCTAACTCGTCTACAACTTCTTGAAGGGTTTTGCCGTCAAATTCTCCGCCGTCAACGGTGTTCATTCCGTCCTTGTGACAGGCAAGCATCCAACCCTCTGCAGTTTTTTCAAACCCCGTGTCAAAGCCGAAATCGTTTTGTAATCTGTTTCCGCCCCAAATATAATCCTTAAAAACAGGTTTAAGCTTTAATATTTCCATAGTAGTCACCTCATTTTATTTTATATTAACAAATTTGTACTTCACATTCAAGAGGATTTGTTGTAAAATAGGTTGTAATAAATTTTCGGAGGCTTCTATGACAGTTCTGGATGTGCAAAATTTAACATTGTCATTCGGTGAAAATACTTTGTTTTCCAATGTTTCGTTTGATATTAAAGAAAAGGAAAAGGTGGGTCTCATTGGCTGTAACGGTGCAGGCAAAACAAGCCTTTTTAAGATTATAACAGGCGAATATTCATCGGACAGCGGTGCTTGCTTTATTTCAAAAAATGTAAAGCTTGGCTATATGCAACAGCATACTTGCTCCGAAAACAGAACTGTTTACGGCGAGCTTGTTTCTGTTTTTGACGATTTGATAGAAATTGAAAACAGGCTTGAAGAAATTTCGTCCTTGCTTTTGCAGGGCGGCGGCAATTCAAGCGAGCTTATAGAAGAACAGGACAGGCTCACTACTCAGTTTAACGACAACGGCGGTTTGACCTATAAAAGTATGACTCGCTCTGCACTTATGGGCTTGGGCTTTGATGAAAATGATTTTGATATGCCGACCTCTGCTCTTTCGGGAGGACAGCGTTCAAAGCTTATTTTAGCAAAACTTTTGCTTTCAAAGGCTGATTTTCTTTTGCTTGACGAGCCTACAAACCATCTTGATATTAAAGCTGTGGAATGGCTTGAGGACTTCCTTAAAAGCTTTAAGGGTGCGTGCCTTGTTGTTTCTCACGATAGATATTTTCTTGATAAAATAACCGACAAAACTATCGAAATCGAGAATAAAAAGTGCCGAAGCTATATCGGAAACTACTCTGCTTTTCTTGTTAAAAAAGAGGCTGAGCAAAAGGCTGTTGCCGAAAAGTACGAAAACGATATGAAAGAAATCGCAAGGCTTGAGGGTATTATCGAACAGCAACGCAGGTGGAACAGAGAAAAGAATATTAAGACTGCCGAAAGCAAAGAAAAGGTTATCGAGCGAATTAAACAACAGCTTGTAATCCCCGACAGTAAAGTGTCTCGAATCAAGTTTGACTTCGTGCCTAAATGCGTAAGCGGTGAGGATGTTCTCAGCGTAAACGACCTAAAAAAGAACTTTGGTGATAAAAATATTTTCAGCCACGCATCATTCGAGGTCAAAAGGGGAGACAGATTGTTTTTGCTTGGCGATAACGGCTGCGGTAAAACAACTCTGCTTAAAATATTGATGAATGACTATGTTCAGGACGAAGGCTCGTTTAAGTTCGGTTCTCAGGTAATGACAGGATATTTTGACCAGGTTCAGGCAAAGCTTGATTTGTCTAAAACTGCTCTTGACGAGGTGTGGTCTGCGTTTCCCGCAATGACAGAAACCTCTGTTCGCTCGGCACTTGCGGCATTTCTCTTTAAGGGCGACGATGTATATAAGGTACTTTCGGATTGCTCGGGTGGTGAAAGGGCAAGGGTTGCTCTGCTAAAGCTTATGCTCGGCGGATATAATTTTCTTTTGCTTGATGAGCCTACTAACCATCTTGATGCTTTTTCCAGAGAGGAACTTGAAAGCACATTGCTTAATTATTCGGGTACTATGCTCATTGTTTCCCACGACAGATATTTTATCAATAAACTTGCAACCGGTATATTAGAACTTACAAATGACGGAATTAACCGCTATAACGGCTCATACGAGGAGTATCTGGAGCATAGAGCAGGTGCTATCGCACAGGCTGTTGACGAAAAAAATGAGACTACCAAAAAGGTAAACGATTACCTACTTAAAAAGGAACGCCGTTCCCAATATTTGAAGGCTAAAAATGCTCTTGCAAAATGTGAAGCGGAAATTGAAAAAACCGAGCTTGAAATTGAAGAAATCAATCAGTCGCTCAGCTCAGCCGATTATGAGGAACTTGTTAAACTGACTGCTCGATTGGACAGAAAAAATGAGTATATGGATATTCTGTATAACGATTGGGAGACCCTTTCCGAAAGATTGACAGAATTAGAAGAATAATCTATAATGAGCATTATATGAGAAAAATTATTATTATAGGTGCGGGAGCAGCAGGACTTTGTGCCGCTGCCGCTTCTGCTGAAAAGGGCGATGATGTAACAGTTATCGAGCGAAATGCACGACCTGCCCGAAAGGTTATGATTACGGGTAAGGGTAGATGTAATGTTACAAACGCCTGCTTTGATTTAGATGATTTAATATCTAATGTGGTAAAAAATCCAAGATTTATGTATTCCGCATTTTCATCCTTTATGCCGTATGACACTATGGCGCTTATGGAGGATATGGGCGTTGCACTTAAAATCGAAAGGGGCAATCGTGTATTCCCCGAATCCGATAAGGCAGTCGATATTGTTGACGCTCTTGTTAAGTATGCAAAAAGAAGCGGTGCGAACATCATTCAGGGTTGTGTGACTTCGTTTAATATGCGTGACGGATTGATAGCTTCTGTTAATCTTGATGATGGCAGAGTGCTTGAGGCTGACGCATTTGCAATATGCACAGGCGGCGCAAGCTATACATCAACAGGCTCTGACGGTATCGGCTATCAGCTTGCAAGAAGCGTTGGTCATACCGTAACACCTCTTGAGCCGTCATTAATATCACTTGTCAGCAGTGACGGATATGTTTCAAGACTTCAGGGACTTTCACTTAAAAATGTTTCAATCAAGCTTATTGATGCAAATAAAGAAATTTATTCCGACTTTGGCGAAATGATGTTTACTCATTACGGTGTAACAGGTCCGGTAATCCTTTCTGCATCAAGCCATATGACTAAGCCCAAAGAGCATAGCTATAAGATTGTGATTGACCTAAAGCCTGCACTTGACGAGCAAGCTCTTGATAAGAGAATACAAAGAGATTTTGCCGAGAATACAAATAAGGATTTTATCAATTCACTTGATAAATTGCTGCCTAATAAGCTGATACCGGTTGTGGCAAAGCTTTCGGGCATTGAGCCGTCAACAAAGGTTAATCAAATTACAAGGGAGCAGAGACAGGAACTTGTTCGACTGCTAAAGAATTTGACGGTTAATATCAGCGATTTCAGACCGCTTAACGAAGCTATAATTACTTCGGGCGGTGTTGATGTTAGGGAGATTAATCCCAAAACAATGCAATCAAAGCTTGTGGATAATCTGTATTTCGCAGGCGAGGTAATAGATGTTGATGCCTATACGGGCGGATTTAATTTGCAAATCGCATTTTCAACAGGAATATTGTGTGGCAAAAACATATAAAGGGGAGCATTTATGATTAATGTAGCTATTGACGGACCTGCGGGAGCAGGCAAAAGCACTATTGCAAAAGCAGCTGCAAAGAAGTTGAATTTTATCTATGTAGATACCGGAGCGCTTTATCGTGCCATTGCTTACAGTGCCGTAAAATCGGGAGCTATTGACGATAACAAAAAAATTGTTTCTATGCTCAAGGACATTAAAATCGAGCTAAAATATAATAACGGCACTCAGGCTGTTTTTCTTAACGGCGAGGATGTGTCTGCTTATATTCGCACACCCGAGATTTCTATGGGTGCAAGCAAGGTTTCTGCAATCCCTGAGGTCAGAGCATTTTTACTCGACTTACAGCGTGATATAGCAAAAAATAATAATGTCATTATGGACGGCAGAGATATTGCGACCGTTGTTTTGCCTAATGCCGATGTTAAGATTTTTCTTTTCGCAAGTCCCGAGCGTCGTGCAGAAAGACGATATAAGGAGCTTATAGAAAAGGGTGAGAGTGTTACCTTTGATGAGGTTTTGGCAGATGTGAATAAGCGAGATTATCAGGATTCACACAGAGAAATCGCACCTCTCAAGCCGTGCGAGACTTCCATTATGGCAGATACTTCCGATAAATCACTTGAGGAAAGCTTCAGCTATATTATTTCACTCATAGAGGAGAACATAAAATGAAAGAATTTGATTATTCAACAGTCCCACATTATAAAACATACGGCTTTATGAAAGGCTTGTTTAAGCCGATTATTAAGACTGTTTATCATTTGAACTATAAGGGACTTGAGAATATACCCGACGAGAATACAAGATATATAGTGGCAATTAATCACACTTGCGCACTCGACCCTGTGTTTGTTGCTGCTCCTAAGCAGGTTCCGCCGCTTCACTTTATGGCAAAGGCTGAGCTTTTTAAGAATCCTCTTGCTGCTTTGTTTATGACTCGTATGTATGCTTTTCCGGTTAAAAGAGGAAAGGGCGACACTTCTGCGATAGATTACGGAGAAAAAATTATTAACGAAGGTCATGTAATGGCTATATGCCCCGAGGGCAAGAGAATTAAGGATAAAGACGGCGTTCCTCAAAGAGCAAAGGCAGGAGTTGCTATTATCGCAAGAGCAACCAATGCGTCTGTTTTACCTGTTGCAATTTGCTGTAAAGGAAAAATTAAACCGGGCAAGCGAGTGACGGTTTCATACGGTAAGCTTCTCAGCCCTCAGGATATGGGACTTGACGGTGAGGAGTGCAGCCGCAGAGATATTTCTAATGCCGCAGGTATGGTTATGGATAAAATCACAGAGCTTTGGGAGGCAGAGGTTAAGTGAGTAAAAAAATAATGCTTGCAAAAACCGCAGGCTTCTGCTTTGGTGTTGACAGGGCAGTTAATCTTGTTTATGAGCTTGTAGAAAAGGGTGAAAAGGTTTGCACGCTCGGTCCGATTATTCATAATGCACAGCTTGTTTCCGATTTGGAGAGTAAGGGCGTTAAAATAATCGACACCGTAGGTGAAGCACCGGACGGTTACACGGTGGTTGTACGCACTCACGGAGTGGAGAGACAGGTCATAGATGAGCTAAAGCAAAGACAATTTACTTTTGTTGACGCAACCTGTCCGTTCGTTACTAAAATTCATAATATAGTTAAAAAGCAGTCCGAGGACTGCATAGTTCTGATAGCGGGGGATATAAATCATCCCGAGGTAAAGGGCATTCGTTCCTATTGTAAGGGCAAATCTTTTGTGTTCAAAAATGAGGAAGAGCTTCTTGAAATTCTAAATTCTAACGATTTATCGTCAAAAAATGATGTAATTTGCGTTGCTCAAACGACTTTTTCCCTAAAAGAACTAAAAAAATGTAAAAAAATATTTGAAAAGGTATGTACAAATTGTAAAATTTTTGATACAATATGTAATGCAACGGCTGACAGGCAAAATGAAGCTGACGAAATTTCAAAGATTTCTGACGCTATGCTAATTGTCGGCGGCCGTCATTCATCAAATACATGTAAGCTCAGGGACACCTGCTCCGCAAATTGTCCGTCGTTTCTTATAGAAACTGCGAGCGAGCTTGAGGAGCTTGATTTGAGACCTTATAATGTAATTGGTGTAACTGCGGGGGCTTCGACACCCTCGGTAATAATCAAGGAGGTACTCAAATCCATGTCCGAAGAAATTAAAGAAAAGGAAGTTGAAACAACTTCAGCCTTAACTGAAGAAGTTGTGGAGACAGCAGAAACCGCTGATAAGGCTGTAGAGCCTGCTGTCAAAGCATCTGCTGATGGAGAGGCATCCTTTGAAGAATTACTTAACGAATCTTTTAAGGAAAATGACAACAGTAAGGTAGTAACAGGTACCGTAGTAAGAATCACTCCTACTGAGGTATATGTTGACGTACCGGGAAGAAAGCAGACAGGCGTTGTAGCATTCGAGGATTTGTCATCAGGCAATATCTCAAAGTGCGAGGACGAGGTTAAGGTTGGCGACGAGCTTCAGCTTGTTATTATGAAGACCAATGACCAGGACGGCGTACTCAAGCTTTCAAAGCGTTTATTCGACGCAGAAAAGGGCTGGGACGAAATCGTTGCAGCTAAAGAGGCTGACGAGGTACTCGAAGGAGTAGTAGCATCCGTTATTCGTGGCGGTGTTCTCGTAGCGGCTAAGGGAACAAGAGTATTTGTTCCTGCATCTCTTACAGGCGTTCCTCGTAATCAGGAGCTTTCTGTACTCAAGGGTGCAACAGTTAAGTTTAAGATTATCGATGTTAATCCTGCTCGCAGAAGAGCCGTTGGCTCTATCAAGGTCGTTACCGACGCTGAGAGAAAGGAAAAGCAGGAAGCACTTTGGGCTACTCTTAAAGAGGGCGACAAGGTTACAGGTACAGTTAAGTCTCTCACCTCATACGGTGCATTCGTAGACCTCGGCGGCATTGACGGTATGGTACATATCTCAGAGCTTTCATGGTCAAGAATTAAGCACCCTTCAGAGGTTGTTAATGTTGGCGATACTGTTGAGGTTACTATCAAGGCTCTTGACGAGGAGAATAAGAAGATTTCTCTCGGCTTCAAGAACATTGAGGATAATCCGTGGGAAATCCTCAAGAATAAGTATCCTGTTGGCTCAGTAGTAGATGCAAAGATTGTATCTTTCGCTACATTCGGTGCTTTTGCTAACATTCTTCCTACAATCGACGGCCTTATCCACATCAGCCAAATCTCTTGGGATAGAATTAAGACTCCACAGGATGTTCTTAAAATCGGTGATGTTGTTAAAGCAAAGATTATTGACATCGACTTTGATAAGAAGAGAGTTTCTCTTTCAATGAAGGAGCTTCTCGAGAAGCCGGAAGAGGCTATTGAAGAGCTTACAGATGATGCTGAGAAAGCAACAGAAGAATAATTATTAAAAAAGACCGTCTCTCAGAGGCGGTCTTAGTTTTTTACAAATTAAATATAATGAATAAAAATCCCATAAATGCCGAAGCGTTTATGGGATTTTTTAATAGCAACGTATGCAAATTTCAAAAGCTTAAAGTATTACTTTCTAATGCAGTATGCATAGAAACAGTGATTTTTTATCTTATTTTAATTATATTGTTGAATACAGCGGTCATTTTCTTGCTGATTTGTAAATCTATATGAAGTGAGCCAAAGAACCAGTGGTCGTACTCAACCTCTTTCATAAGCTCTTGAAGATATGTGTTCAGCGGAGTTAGCTTCATAGATGTGTTGGAGTGAAGCCTGATGAAATCCTTTGCAATAGCAGGTGCTTCGTGGGTGATGATGTAGTCAACCTTGTAATCAGCAGCCTTTAGATTGTCTGCGCCGTTTTTCATTTCGTCAGCGTCAGGCATTTCCTGTTTCCACCAGCTTTCACCCTCGTGCCTCATTTCAGCATCGTCGCTTTTTCCGCCACCCATACAGAAAAATGTTTTTCCGCAAAAGGTGAAAATTTCACCCCTCATAAGATGATAGATGTTCTGTGCGATTTTGTGCGTGTTTCCGCCTTTGTATCTGTACGGTCTGTATTCGTCCAGCATATCAAAGTTTTCGTGCGCACCGTCAACAAAGCAGATGGTGTATTTCTTTTTCATCAATTTTTCCAAGTTCTTTTTTTCTTCGTCAGAGCCGTCCCAAAGAAAGCCGAAGTCTCCGCATATGATTAAAATGTCGTCCTCGCCGAGCTTTCTCAGCTTTGGATTTTTGAAAACGCTCATATCTCCGTGAGTGTCGCCTGTAATATATACCATAATAATCTCCGAAATTTATAATTTATACTTTAATTAAGTCGTTTTATGTGATATGATATATAATATAATTAATTTAGTGAGGTGTCAAGTGCGTGAAGAAGCTCTTGTCGTTTTTTATAAGTATTGTAATTGTAATAATGTCATTTTTCAGCGTTGGATTTACGGCTCAGGCTGCTGTTTATGAGCCGGATACAACGATTTATGCAGATTCGTATATGCTGATTAATCTTGATGACAGCTCGTTTCCTGTCGTCGCTCAAAAAAATCAGGACAAGCTGAAATATCCTGCCTCTCTTACAAAGATAATTACCGCAATGGTGGCTATAAATAATGTAGATGATATTAAGGCTACAACAAAGATTTCCAAAAATGCAATAGAATCTCTCTATGGTACGGGTGCGCAGGTTGCCGGACTTAAAATCGGAGGCGAAATTACAGTTGAGGACTTACTCTATCTTGCAATGGTGCATTCCGCTTGTGATGCGTGTAATGTTCTTGCCGAGTATGTTGCCGGCAGTATTGACGAATTTGTTAAAATGATGAATGAGTGGGTAACCTCGCTCGGCTGTGAAAATACCCACTTCGTAAATTGTGACGGACTCCACGATGAAAATCAGTACACTACCGCTTCCGATATGGCAAAGATAAGCCTTGAAGCTGTTAAGAATGAAACCTTTATGAAAATTTCGTCAACCGTGAATTTCACTTATGACGGAGTTAATTTCATCCATACAAATTTAATGCTTCATCCGTCTTATGTTACTTACTATTACGAATATGCTCAGGGCATTAAAACAGGCTCCACCGAGCAGGCAGGTTATTGCGTTATTACAAAGGCGTCAAAGAACGGTTATAATTATCTTGCCATTGTAATGGATTCGCCTAAAAGAACTATTGACGGTATTATGACTAAATGCTCTTTTATTGACGCTAAGCACCTTTTTGAATGGGCGTTTAATTCGATTAAGTATTCTACCGTTGTCAGAAAAAATGAGGTCGCTTATGAAGTCCCTGTTAATAACGGTAAGGATGCGGATACAGTCCAACTGATTGTAGGCGAGGATGTTACAACTCTTGTGCCGTCGGCTCTTGACCCGAGTAATGTCTTTATAAAGCCTGTTGACCCGCCCGAAAGCCTTGACGCCCCGGTGACAAAGGGTGATCCGATTTGTAAGGCAGATATTATTTATGCGGATAACACTATCGTTACTATTGATTTGGTGGCGGCAGACACCGTTGAATTGTCTGCTTTTTTGAAATTTTTGAATTTGCTTAAAAAGTTTTTTACGAATAAGTTTGTAATCGCTGTGATTGTTATTTTGCTTCTCGGATTTATCGGTTATATTGCTTATTTTGTCTATCGCTTAAAGAAGGATAAAAAGCGAATTGAAGCAAAACGCAGACAGCAGGAAGAACTTGACAGGCAGCTTTACGGTGAGGACGATTATATCCCTCCGACAAAAAGATAATATAAAATAAATCTCCTATGACGATTAATCATAGGAGATTTTGTTATTCAGGCTTTGCTTGAGTTAAAAAGTCATTAAGCTTTTGCTTGTCCTGTTTGTTGAGAAGTCGGTATTTCATAATTATCGTTCTTTCGTCATCGGAAAGGTCGCTTAAATACTTTTCGCCGTATAATTCATTAAAACCGTACGAAACAGATAATTGGTCAAGCCCGTCATAAAAAGCGTCAGGCTTAACACCGTATATCATACTCAGCTTTGCAAGCTGTACCGTGTTCGGCATCGAGTCGCCGCTTTCCCATTTTGTATATGTCGTTCTGCTCGTACCAAGCACTTCGCATATCTGCGCCTGTGTCAGTTCGTTTGTAACACGATACTTTTTTATATTCTGTTTAATGCATTCTTTAACAAATTTATCATTTAGCGATAATGCCATATTCATCACATCCTAAAATGATTATACACATTATTCTTTATTAAATCAACATATTTTGATTTATTGTGACATTTATTTTGTTTAATAATTCCTTGCTTTACCGTCAATAATAATTGTGCAGATACATAATCAAATAAAGGATGTATTTATGTGCAATATAATAAAGTTGAAATCTGCGGAATAAACACCTCTGAACTCAAACTCCTCAAAGAGAGTGAAAAAATTGAACTGTTAAAATTGGCTCACTCAGGGGATGAAAAGGCAAGAGAAAAGCTCATTAACGGAAATCTTCGCCTCGTGCTGTCGGTTGTTCAACGCTTTGCAAACCGTGGTGAAAATCCAGATGACCTCTTTCAAGTCGGCGTGATAGGTTTGATTAAGGCGATAGATAATTTTGACACTTCTCTCAATGTCCGTTTCTCCACCTATACTGTGCCGATGATAATTGGTGAAATTCGTCGATTTTTGCGTGATAATAATTCTATTCGTGTCAGTCGCTCTCTGCGTGATACGGCGTATAAAGCTATGCAGGTTAAGGAAAAGCTGACTAATAAATATAATAAAGAACCTACCGTTGATGAAATAGCCCATGAGCTTGGTATGAAAAAGGCAGATGTTGTAATCGCATTGGAAGCCATAGTTGACCCTGTAAGCCTTTATGAGCCTGTTTATAACGATGGGGGAGACACTATATTCGTTATGGACCAAATCGGCGATAACGGCTCTGATTCAGACTGGGTAGACGAAATTATGATTAAAGACAAGCTTTCAAATCTTGATGAAAGAGAACATAAAATTTTATATATGCGTTTTATGCTCGGCAAAACCCAAATGGAAACAGCCGAGGAAATAGGCATATCACAGGCACAGGTTTCACGCCTTGAAAAAAATGCCCTCAAGCATATTAAGGGCGAATAGTATTTGTGTTCATTGATTAAGTTGCTTTATTGATTAAGTTGCTTTATTGTGTTATTATATTCATATAATCTTTTGGAGTGATGATATGGATATTAAGCTTAATTATATCGAAAAAGGTAACGGGACACCGCTTGTTTTGCTTCACGGAAACGGCGGAAGCCTTGAATGTTTCAAAAGTCAAATTGAATATTTTTCTAAAAAATATCGTGTGATTGCTCTCGATACCAGAGGTCACGGAAAATCTCCACGAGGTGATAAGCCGTTTACAATAAAACAGTTTGCGGATGACTTAAAGGATTTTTTGGATGAACTCGGAATTAAAAGGGTAATTTTGCTCGGCTTTTCCGACGGCGGAAATATCGCTTTGACCTTTGCGCTTAAATATCGCGAATATGTTGAAAAGCTGATATTAAACGGTGCTAATTTGTTTCCTAAAGGACTAAAGGCATATTGCAGAATTCCTATTGAAATAAATTGCAAGTTTATAAAATTATTCTCACGCTTAAATAAATGCGCATTGAAAAAATACGAACTCCTATCCCTAATGACAGATGAGCCGAATATCTCATTTGATGAGCTAAAAAATGTTACTGTACCCACATTGGTTATTGTCGGCAGTGCCGATATGATAAAACATTCGCACTCGCTCTCCATAGCAAATGCCTTGCCTAATTCTGCCTTTGTCGTAATTAAAGGCACTCACGGTATTGTTTATCAAAGATCTGATGAATTTAATAAAGCAGTCGATAAATTTTTGAATTTATAATTCCTGCTGAAAGAATTTCGCCTTTCTTTTGCATTGCTTGACCTGTGGCACAACAAAACCTCCTATGGCATTTTTTATTCTACTGAACTGCCCCAGATTGTGCAGACAGTACAAAAAGAACCTACTTGAAGTAGAAA